>Ga0082212_10000088_pt1 | contig 131447 bp, 129 predicted proteins | sample TergutNt197P3_FD_71548 | JGI IMG/M metagenome (GOLD analysis project Ga0082212, IMG submission 71548) | Neocapritermes taracua P3 segment gut microbial communities from Petit-Saut dam, French Guiana - Nt197 P3 | ecosystem: Host-associated > Arthropoda: Insects > Digestive system > Gut ... | reverse complement strand
ACAGGTCAACCCGGCATCCTGAATTTGTTCGTACAGTTTTACCCAGATGAGTCGTTGCTTTTCCTCTCGTTTCATCCCACGGTTATATCAACATTTATTGAAACGATCTATACGAACCCCACATATGAGTACCTTAAAAACTTATTTTAAATTTTTGTGTTCAATTGTCCAAATTTTTGAATTTTTATCCATTCTCTACTTGATTGCCGTAATTACCTATATGAGTGTAAATTATATTCCAATTCTGAGCATCAGTGCCTATTTTTTGATTGGTATTTCACCAATTATTTTGCAATTAATTCTCTTAATATTTTCGAAGACAATTTTAAAGAAAAAGCGTTTTTTTCTTTATCTATTATATGATTTAATAATTATCTATAATGCCTTCCAATTGACGCATATATTTTTGATTGATATAAAGGAAATGTTGTATATTAATTAGGGTCTTTTAATCCCAAATATATTATATACATTATTTATTTATTTTATAAATTTTTTTTATTTTACAACCGGAGGGCGTAATGTCAACTAATTGAAAGCACCGCAAAAACCAAATATGTTCCGCCAGAAAAATACATCCCCATGGTCATTTACACAATTTTTAGGACAGGCTCTTTCTACCAGCCGCGGCCCGCGCCTCCGCCTCCGCCTCTTCCGCCGCCTCCATGAAAACCGCCTCCGCCTCTGAAGTTTCCGCCGAAACTGCTTCCGCCTCCTCTGTTATACCCTCCACCCTTGCCTTTTAAGAGGGTAATGATGATCATTATGACGATGAATATTAAAAAGATAATAATAGTACCAAGAGTGCCATTTACCGGACTGGGGGCAGATAAAGAATATTCAGTGCCTTCCATAAGATTTTTCGGGTCCATGCCGTATTCATTTGCTATTTCCAAAAGAATGGCATCGTAGGTTTTTAAAACGGCGGCATCGGCGCTGCCATCGCGCATGGAAGGTGCAAAACATTCATCCAATATGCGTCCGCACTTGCCGTCGGGCAAAGCGCCCTCGAGGCCGTAACCGACTTCGATTTTTACCTGCCTGTCGTTGATCGCAGCCAGGAGCAGGATGCCGTTGTTTTTTTCTTTTTGTCCGATACCCCAGGTACGCAGTATTTCCAGCGAAAGATCATCGCGGCTCCTTCCCTGAAGTGAATCGATAATCACAACCACGGCCTGGGCGCCGGTGCTTTTTTCCACAGCGGCGCCTTTGGCCAGGATTTCTTTTTTTACCGGATCACTTAGAGCGCCGGCAAAGTCATTGATAAAAAAGTCATTGGTTGGAGCAGGCACGGCGGTGTATTCTGCCGGGCCAGCCTGAGCCAAAGGAAAAATGATGAGCAGTATAGCAAAGGCAAGGATGATTTTTTGATTTTTTGTTGAATCCATACAAATGCCGTCCAAAAGGATATCTAGAACGTTACTTGCGGCACGGCTTCTGAACCAGGAGCGGCTTCAAAATACGCAGCCTTTTCAAAGCCAAAGCTGCCGGCGATAAGGCTTGTGGGAAAAGAAAGCATCTTCGTATTGTAGGTCCTGACCGCATCATTGTAGTCTTTCCTTGACACCGCGATACGGTTTTCCGTGCCGGATAGTTCATCCATAAGCTGCCGGAAGTTTGCATCCGCCTTAATATCGGGATAGTTTTCAACGACCACAAGTAAACGGGATAAAGCGCCGGAAAGCTCAGTTTCAGCGGCAATCCGTTCATTGTTTGATGTGGTACCGGCCAGCTTGGCCCGGGCGTTTGTAACAGAATCGATGATCTCCTGTTCATGGACGTTGAATCCCTTTACGGTGTTAACCAAATTCGGGATAAGGTCGGAACGGCGCTGCAGCTGGGCGCCCATGGTAGAATAACTTGAGTTTACTTCTTCCCGCAGCTTTACAAGGCCATTGTAGCTTCCAAACCCTATTAGTACGATAACGATGATGATTCCAATAATGGCAATAAAACTCTTATTCATGGCTGAACCTCCGTATAAATACTATATAATGCTTTTAATGAAAGATAAAGAGATATTATTGACAATCTGCCCTGGCCTTACTAAATTGAAACAATGAAAAAAATTATTGTTTTGCTGATGGTATTATTCTTTTCCCTAACCTCCTGTTCCCGCAGCCGCATCTCTTCGGTGGCCAGGATGGATCTGTTTAACCTGGGAATAGGCCCTTCGGAAGATCAGATAAACCTTTACGAACTTGTGGGCAAATCAAACCAGACCAGCCTGGCCATGAGAGACGGCCTTTTTTATATTTCCGATACCGCTGGAGACAAGATAGTCCGGTACAATTCCTACGGTGATCTGCTCTTTGTAATTTATAACGAAGAAACCAACCCGCCCCCCATTACCCTGCGCCGGGGGATTGATGAAGAAGGAATGGTTACCCGATGGTCTATCCCCTATCCATTAAGGGAGCCAGGGGTGATCACCGTAGATTCCCGGAAACATATCTATGTCGCCGATAAGGTGGGTGAAGACAGGCGTTCCTTTGATGCGGAAGAAGACGCCCTGCTGGACAATGTAGTCCTTCACTTTAACGAATCGGGACGCTTTGTCAATTTTCTGGGCCAGGAAGGGATTGGAGGAAAACCTTTTCCCCGGATATCAGGAATCTACGCTTCCCGGGACGATGAAATCGCCGTGATTTGTCTTTTGATTTCCGGCTGGAACATCTATTGGTTTAATGCCGATGGAGCACTGCTTTTTTTCGTTCATCTGCAGGACGACAGTATCCCCATGTCCCCGGAACAGGCTGATTATGCGGAGGTAGATACCGTTGCCGCCGCTCCGGACGACCGAAAGCTTTTCTTTAAGGTTGATTATTACCGGGACGAAAACAACAATTCCATGGCCATCCCCGAGTCATCGCTGATCTGGATCATAAATGTGGAAACCGGCGCCTACAATGAACCAATGAGAGTTCCATTTTTCGAATACACCACCATGGAAAACGATAAAAAAATAACCCAAAAACTCCCCTATGCTATGCTTGGAGTGATCCGGAATTCCCGGGTGTTTTTGTATTTTCCCATCGACGGAGGTTACTCCCTTCTGGTTCTTACCGCCGGATCCAGAGAACAGCGGCTGGGTTTTATCCAAATCAAAAATGATGAATTGGAATATAATACCTTTAATCTCTCCGCCGAGGGGATACTTTCGGGCCTGCTGGCTACCGAAAGGGAAGCGCGGCTGGTATGGTGGCGGACCGAACGGCTTATGGGAGAGGTAAATCTCTAATGCCGGGATACTCCACCGGACGAATGAATGCCGCTTCAGAGAAACGTGATTCCCGCTTGATCCTTCCGGAAAATTCCGCCCTGCTGGACAGGGAAGCATCCGCCTCCTGGGGGTTGGATTCCTTTGCCCTGGTAGAAGCGGCGGGTAGGGCCTGTGCAGCGGCTTTGAAAAAAGAATTGAGCTTCGGTGGAAAAAACACAGCCATCTTCCGCCGGACGGACAAGAATGATCGCCGCTCCAAAGAAGGGCGATTTCCCTCCGGGCCAGTCCTGGTCTGCGCCGGACCGGGCAGCAATGGAGCGGATGCACTGGTTATGCTTCGTGCCCTCATCATGGATTCCCTTGTCGATGATGCGGCGGTTCTTCTTAGCCGCCTTCCTGCGGCGGATGAAAAAACCCCCCGGTCAGAAGCTGTCAAAGCTCTCCAGATGATGGGAGTTCCGGTTATTAACTGGAATGGATCGCCGCATACCGCAGAACTGTTTCGGAATGCTGCTCTGATTATAGACGGCGTGGCCGGAACGGGCATCAAGGGAGCCCTGGACGGGATCCCCCTGGAAATGGTTATCGCCATTAATGAACGAAGGAATACCGCCGGATCGCGCTTGCCGGTTATTTCTCTTGATGTACCTTCTGGTGCGGGCAGTGCCTGGGAGCCGGGTTTTCCGGTAATACAGGCCGACGGTACCTTGGCTATTGAACCCATTAAAACGGTTCTTTATACTCCAGCTCTTAGGCCCCGCTGCGGAAAAATCATTCCGGTCAGGGGAATTTTCCCCCCCCAGCTTTTGGCCCGTTACGGAGATGCAGAGCTGCTTTCCTGGGAAGACCGGTGTACTGCTATTCCCCCGGTACCGCCGGACGCGTACAAGTACCGCCGGGGCGTGGCGGAGATTCATGCAGGTAATACCGGCTCCGCAGGAGCCGCCCGTATCGCCGCAGCGGGGGCCTCCGCTGCCGGAGCGGGTCTGGTCAGGATTGTTGTTGATGATCCATTGTACCCTCTTCTTGCCCCCTCTCTTGGGGGGAGTATGGCAGTTCCCGCATCTTCTTGGTCCCCTGAATACCAGAAAACAGAAACCGGAATAAATCGTTTTAAACCGGACGTGTTTTTGCTGGGCCCCGGCTGGGGAAGGGGAGAGAAACGGCATACTGTTCTGCATGTTGCCCTGGAAGCGGAAAAATCCGGCGTTCCCCTGATCCTTGATGCCGACGGCATTACCCTGATCAAAGATCTTTGTTCTGCAGGATCGAAGGAGTTACCGGTTTTTAATGGCAGAGCGATCCTTACCCCCCATGCGGGGGAACTGGAAATTCTTTCCGGATTCCCGAAAGAGCGGATCCTTGCCGAACCTGTCCTGATCTCTGAACTGGCCCGGAAAATGAACGCCGCCATCCTCTTTAAAAGCCATGTGATGATCCTGGCCGCTCCGGATGGCAGGCTTGGTTTTATCGACGGCATGGATCCTTCCCTCGGCACCGGCGGAAGCGGGGATCTTCTGGCGGGGTTCTGCGCCGGCATTGCTGGAAGGATGCGGGTACAGAAAAAATTTGATCCCTATGCTGCCGCTGCTGCCGCGGGGACTCTGCTTGTGGAGGCAGGCCGCTGTATGGGACGATACTTTTTCGATCCCCTGGAACTGGCACAACCCGCCGCCGCTCTTGCGGGTCATGCATGGCTTTGACCATGCGGCCCAAGGAGAAATGTGATGGACGAAAAATACGATGATGGCAGGATCACCTTTTACTATTCCCGGGAAGAACGGCTGAAAAAAGCTTCTCAAAGCGTGAAGGATTTGAATAATGGGGTGGTTCCCCAAAAAAGAGGTTTATTTGGGAACCTCACTTCTACCAGGCCCTTAACATTTCTTTTTATTTCGGTCGTTACCCTTTGCTTGGCGGTTATAATCCTCTCCCGTTTTTTAACCACCGAAAGCTCCAGAGTGCTGGGAAACAATGCCGTTTTGGTTTCGATAATTACCGCCGGAGATAAATCCTATATCACCGTGAAAAAAACCGCAAAAGACGGCACAGCCTATACCGGAGCAGTGGATATTGCCGTTTCCCTGCCATACGAAGAAAGTCCCGTTTATGCCGACCGAATCTATTTTATCCCGGAAAAAGAGGAAATTTTTCGTTTTGCCGTTCCTTTTACCGGAAAAAAAATCCTCGTTCTTATGGAAGCGGGAGCCCAGCGGGTCCTGCTTTCCATAACACCGGAAACATGATTGAGCATTTCGGCTTTTTCAAATTTCAACTTTTGGAAATAACGGCTTTTCATTTTTTTGGTTATATGTCATACTAAAAACAGTATGTTGCCGGTTTATTCTTTGTCGATATTGTTGAATGGTCTTGCGGGGTTCATCCTGATTTTTGGAAAAGAAGAGGCCGAAACCGGAGCTTTGGCCTTGAGTTTTAACAATGAGACGATCAGGCTTATTATCGGCGTTTTGGCTTTTGTTACCGGTATTTTAAAAATTCTCTCCCCCATGAAGAGTATTCTGGTTGTGGGAGATCTGTTTCCTGCCCTGGCTGGTCTTGCGGGGGGCTTCATGCTGGCTTTTGAATTTTACATCCGCCGAAAAACTGTGCATTCTCTCCCGGCAGAACAAATTGGAGAATTAATCAGGAAATACCGAAAAATTACCGGATTAAGCTGTATTACCGCAGCAGCGCTTCATCTATTTTTTTATCCCATTATCTTTTTATAACCTATGATTTGCCGATTGATTATTAAAGGAATTATTTCCGGCTCAAAAAAACAGCGCTGCTATGCAAAAGAAGCGGCATTTTTTTTATTATTCGCAATGATGGGGTGTACTCCAAGGGCAGAAATTGATCCGCCTTCGACTTCGCCGTTTTCCCGGTCCGTTATTGGCTATGCTGTGGTAACCGTTTCCTATACCAGAGTGCTGGATGAGCCGAGCCTGGACAGTGTCGCTCTGGGCTATGTACGGGAAAAGACGATTTTAACCGTATTGGAACGCCGATTGATTAATGAGGGGGATACACGGCAATATTGGGTTTTCACCGAAGGAATCTACCGGGGCTGGCTTCCCGAATCGGTGATCGCCCTATACGATAACGAAGGCAAGGCCCAAACCGCCGCTTCACGATAAACTGCTGCCGCCCAGTTGTCCGCAGGCGCCGCTGATGCCATGTCCTCGGCGGTACCGGCGGGTAACCGTAATGCCCCCCTGTTCCAACATCCGGATAAAATGCGCTGTTTCTTTTTCTTCGCAGCGGCAAAGTTTTTTTCCTTCAAAACAAAGTTCCTTTACCGGGTTCCAGGGAATTAGGTTTACTGTCGTGTTAAGATTTCCGGTAAAATCAATTAAGGCCCGGGCGTCTTCGGGCCTGGTATTGATTCCCCCCAGAAGCACCGTTTCTATCGTGATCTGCCGCCCTGTTTTTTTTTGGTATTGGGTCAGGGTTTCTTTTAGCCTGGGAAGGGGATTACCAGCGGAGCCAGGCATAAGGCGCCGGCGCAGGTCATCCTGGGCGCTGGCAATGGAAACGGCCAGTTCCACTTCGGGGCCGTTCTCTATCATATCAAGAATTCCGGCGCAGATGCCGGAGGTGGAAACGGTGATCCTGCGTTTGGAAAAGCCGAATCCCGCCGGATCGCAGAGGATTGCCAGGGCTTTGCGCAGGGACTGCAGGTTAAGCAGAGGTTCGCCCATACCCATGACAACAATATTGGATATCCGGAAATCTTTTTGTGACACGGCGGTTTTTTCCGCCGCAGTGCCGGATAAAAATAAAAATTGTTCAACAATTTCCGATGGGTCCAGGTTTCGAAAAAAACCCAGAGCGCCGGTTTTGCAAAAGACGCAACCCAGGGGACATCCCGCCTGGCTGGAAAGGCAGGCGGTAAAACGGCCGGGTTCAGTTTCCAGAAGTACCGTTTCTACAGCGGTGCCGTCGGCCAGTTCCAGGACCAGTTTTTCCGTTCCATCCCGGCCGGTAAGTTTTTTTCTAACTTTGCTTCCCCGGATAACGGCATGGTTCGCCAGGGTTTTTATTAGTCCCCGGGGAAGGTTTGTCATTTCTTCGAAAGAAAGAGCTCCCCGTTTTATCCATGAAAAAATTTGCTTCCCCCGGTAAGGGGGCAGTTTTTCCCCTTCCGGCAGGTTTTCCAAAGCAGCCGTCAGTTCCGGAATGGTCATTCCGGAAAACGGATACGGCCTAGTTTTTGTAATAATCAAGGAGTTCGGAAATTTTTGCATTTCTAAACCCTTGTCTTTGGAATTCTCCCAAGGCTTCTATGGCCTGGTTTCGCTCTCCTTTGCGGTACCAGCAGTCGGAGAGTTCAATGTAAAGCCGGTGATTACGAGGTTCCTGCTGAATAAGCTGGCGGAGAGATTCTATGGCTTCGGCATATTTGCTCTTGGCCTTGGCAATCATGGCAAGGCCCAAAACCGCATAGGTGTCAAATTCAACGTTAAGGGCCCGTTGGTAATAGGTGCTGGCATTCTCATGTTCCTGTAAATTCCGGTAAGCGTCTCCCGCCCGGGTAAGGATCACCTTGTTTCGAGGATCCTGTTCCAGGATGCGGTTCCAGAATTCCAGAGAGCGGTGCTGCTGGTTCATTCCCCGGTAACAGTCTGCCAAGCCGAAAAGGGCATAAAAGTTGTTTGAATCCCGTTCCAGAGCCTGTTCAAAAAAGTCTATGCCTTTTTCAAAGGTTTTTAATTTCCTGTGGCAATTTCCAATGGAAGTAAGAACACGGATATCCACATTCCCCTGATTTAATTCAAGCATTTTTTGCCAGTAGAACAGGGCATGCTGATATTCCTTAAAATCGTAGTGAAGGTGCCCCAGGCCGATAATTGCATAAGGATTGGAGTTCTCCATTTCCAGTACCTTAAGATATACTTCCTTGGAGTGTTTAAAGTCCCGGACCTTTCGATAGGCATCGGCAACTCTGGTTAGGACCGTGATATTTTGATCGTCATGTAACAGGTACTGTTCCCAGATTTCTATGGCTTTGTGATACTGATTAAGGGTCTTGTAGCAGTCCGCCAGACCGAAAAGGGCATAGTTGTTTCCCGGATGGTATTCCAGGCAGCGGCTGTAATAGATCACCGCATTCCGGCTGGCCCCCTGTTTTCTGGCGGCGTCCCCCAGTCCCACAAGGGCATAATTGTTATAACCGTCCATTTCCAAAATTTTATTAAAGCATCTCAATGCTTCACCTATGCGGTTTTCCCGTAGAAACAGGTACCCTTGTTTTGACAGGCCGGAAATATCAATGGACTCTTCGTTCTCGCCCGCATTTATAACCGTATTTGTCTCTGCATTAGCGCCCCCTTGTTCGGAAGAGCAGGGCGGTTGTTCTTCCAAAGCAGACAAAACTGAACTATCGTTATTCATCCTCGACCTCTTCATTCATAAAATACCGGATAAGTTCTGACAACTGCTGTATAATGGGATCTGCTTTGGTACGATCCGGAGCTATCCAATACATCTTAAGGGCATCCAGAATACGTCCTTTGGATTTGTAGAAATCTCCGACTCTGGAAAGCCCGTCTGAATATCCGGTGGTTAAAAAGATTCTCTTGGCCCCTTCTGCATCGCCGGAATTAAAGAGGACATTTCCCTTCCGGTTAAGCGCCGCCTTGGTACTGCCGTCTACGGAAGGTTTAACGGTTGCTTTGATAAATCCTTCGGAGCTTTCAAAACGTTCAAAAATCTTTTGGTAATCCACTTTTTTGCCTTGAATCTTACCTGCCCCATTTTACCTTGGGTTTTAAATTTTACAATGCTAAAACCAAATACAATATACTAAAGTTTACGGTAATAATCAAGTTTTTACAAAAAAATCTACCACGGAATTCCCGTAAGATCTGGTTTCTTTCAATGCAAGGATCCTCTGGAGTTCTTCTGTCTTTGGGTGGTGGAACATAAACAGGGATTCTTTGTCCATAAGGGGTGATGCCGTTATAGTTTCGATCAGTTCATTCTTATATTGATAGGCAAAGGGAGGGTCGCAAAAAATATAATCAAAGGATCTTTTTGCCCGCTTGATGTACAATTCTACAGCCATAAAGCGGCAGCGTATCCTAACAGGCGACAGGGCGGCGTTACCAATGAGGGTTTTTCGTTTCAGGGGGTCTGACTCCACTGCTTCCAGACATGATGCTCCCCGGGAAGCGGCTTCCAGGGCAATAATCCCCGAACCGGAAAAAAGATCCAAAAAAGAAACACCGGACAAATCTCCTAAAATGGCAAAGATCGATTCCCGCATCCGGTCCATGGCAGGCCGGATGGCACCGCCGGGGACCGGGATGGTTCTGCCTTTTAGTATCCCTCCGGTGATCCGGATCACCGGAGGGATACTGAGATGTCCCATAGCTTTCAAGAGCTTAATAGTTCGTGAAGTTCGTCGTAGCCTACCACAGGTTCCATGGTTAATTGTTTTCCATCTGCGATAAGGTCTTTAAGGGAATGTTGTCTGTCCAGAGAATGGTTCACCAAATAGACGATCCGTTCCCGCAGATGCGGATGCTGGAGGGCAGAAATGTTTCCTTCCCCCTCTTCCAGTTCGTTCAGCACCTCGCAGAACTGCCGTTCTGTTTCGACCAGATTGTGGAACTGTTTGTCCCGTTCGATAAGACGGTAATTATCCTTTAGATTGGCAAAAAGAATATTCAGAGTGGAATCGATAAAATCCAAATCGTCCAGGGTTTTGTTAAGGAAGAGTTCCGCATCAGTATCCAGTATCAGAAGGTCTTGAATCATCCTGATTCGTATATTTAAAATAAAAATATTATCTTCAAAATTTGTATGTTTGTTCATATCTTTAATTCTCGGCATCACCGCCGCCAGTATTGACAGAGTTTTATGTTTTTGGTAAGGTATCCTTACCTCTTTATCCGCCCCAGAGGCGGATCGCCGTCTGTAGGGCGGAAATTTAGTCCGAAAGGAGGACCTATGCATCAGTATGAGCTTACGGTCATCTTCCCCCTGGAAGAAGATCAGTACCATGCCGGGAAGGAAACTGTTCTGGCGGACCTTGCTGCCCAAGGGGCGGAAATTCTTAAGACCGATGAAAAAGGCGACCGGGACCTGGCTTATGAAATCAAAAAACGGAAAAGGGGCCGTTACCTGCTTTTTACCCTAAAGCTGGATCCGGTCAAAGTCAGCGTTCTGGACAAGGTTTTTAAACTCAATGCTAACCTTTTACGCTACCTTTTTGTGAAAATCGAGGAATAGCATGGCGGATGTTAACCATGTGGTGTTAATCGGCAGATTAACCAGGGATGCGGAACTCAAGTACACCGCCGGCGGCCAGGCGGTATGTAAATTTTCCATTGCGGTAAACCGCCGCCGTAAAACAGGGGATCAATGGGTGGAGGAACCTAATTTCTTCGATGTTGTGCTCTGGGGCCGGCAGGGAGAGGCCCTTAATCAATATTTGGTCAAGGGAAAGCAGGTGGGGGTGGATGGGGAACTCCGCCAGGATCGCTGGGAACAGGACGGACAAAACCGGTCCAGAGTGGAAGTTGTCGCCAGTAACCTCCAGCTTCTGGGAGGTAATTCAGGAAATGGCGGGTCCTTTACTAACCGGCAGGAAACTGCCGTTGACGGCAGGGGAGCGCCTATGGGATCCAATGACGGTTTTACCGATGATATTCCCTTCTGATACGAGGAAAAAAGGAGTTTGAAATGGCTGATGAAAATTATATAGAAGAGCGGGGGCCTCGCCAGGATCGGGGCATGGATGTTCAGATGGATGGCAGGGAAGGGGAGGACAAAACCGGAAGACAAAAAGGCAAGGTGTATTTTAAGAAAAAAGTGTGCCGGTTTTGCGCCCAGAAACTGAAAATTGACTATAAAGACGGGGATATGCTCCGCAAATTTATCACCGAACGGGGAAAAATTCTCCCCCGCCGCATTACCGGAACCTGCGCCAAACATCAACGGGTTCTGGCTCAGGCAATAAAACGGGCCCGGATCATTGCCCTGCTCCCCTTTGTGGCGGATTAGTGGAAAACCCCGAGGGCCGGCGTTTTTTTAATAATCCGGCCTTTTTCCGGACAGCCCTGGCCGTTGCCGGCGCTGCTTCCAGTGTTGCCTGTTTCAGGACGGGGTATTTTGTATTTTTTTTGCTGCCCCTGGGACTCTCTTCTTTTTTGGGAGATGCAAAAAGTGTCTGGGCGGCGGGAATTCTGGCAACGGCGCTTAATGTTATTGTTTCCCTGTGGGCCTATGAATACCGGGGTGAGAATCCGGCCATTCTGCAGTGGAATGCTCTGTTTTATTCAGCTCTAACACTTTTTTTTACCTGGATTAATGCTCCCTTGAGCAAATTTTGGATTTACCAGGAGATTCCCTATCGGATGGCCGCCGGAGCGGTACTGTGTACCCTGATTCTATCGCCGATTTCCCTTTCGCTGATGAATAATCCCCAGTTTAACCTGCTTGTTGCCCGCCAACTTGAAGTCTTTGGTTCCGGTTGGCCTGAAGTTTCTGTGGAAGAGGCCCTTTCCAATATAATGGCCATAGGGCTGCGGGGGGGAATACTCTTTATTTGTTTGGTTTTCTGGTGGCTAAACCGGCAATTTGCCTCATTGATTTGCCGCATTATTGGCCGGGCTCAGAGGAACGCTCCCGGGAATTTTCTAGCCTTTCGGATGCATCCATTTTTTATTTGGATTCTTTCTTTTTCCCTGGGAGCGATCGTACTGGGCAAAACCGGAAATATTGAGTTCTTGGAGATAGGCGGCTGGAATTTTTTAATTCTTTCTGTTACATTGTTTCTTGTTCAAGGTGGAGCGGTGGGGGTGTATTTTCTTTCCCGGCTTCCTCCCTTACCTCGTATTATCATCAATGTGGGGATTATTTTTTTGCTCTTTAGACCAGGAATAAATTGGATGATTCTGGGATTGTTTGTTATCCTGGGAATAGCGGATAATTGGGTTTCCTTTAGAAAACCTAAAAATAATGAATAACGCCGCGGTTTGCGGCAGCCGGCCGCCCCTACTCCGGGGACGCGGGAACGGATAGATCGTCCCCTTTGCCGGTAATCAACAGAAGGAGCTTGGTATGAAGGTAATCTTAAACAAGGATCTGGCTGCCCTCGGAGAAGAAGGGGATGTAAAAGATGTGGCCAAGGGTTATGCCCGCAACTTTTTATTTCCCCGGGGTATAGCCCTTCCGTATAACGAAAGGACCATCAAATTGTTTGAATCCCGAAAAGAGGAAATCGAGGCGCGGAAGATCCAGAAACGGCAGGATGCATCGGGGTTAAAGGACAAACTCGAAGCCCTTTCCCTGGCACTGATCATGCCTGCCGGAACCAACGGCAAACTCTATGGCGCCGTTACTGCCCAGACTGTGGCGGATGAACTGGCTAAACAGGGTTTTCAGATTGAACGGAAAAAGATCGAAATTCCCGGCAATACAATTAAGAGTGTGGGGAAATATAAAATAGCGGTAAAGCTCTATGAGAACGCCGCTGCCGAGTGTTCCCTTAGCGTAGAAGGCCAGCCGGTAAAAGCAGAAACTAAGACCCCCGCGGCTCCCCCGCGGAGACGGCGCAAAACTTACTCCGCCGTGCCTTCTGTTGACGATATGGCGGAGGATGTACCCGCATCAGAAGGTGCCGCAGAAACGCCCCGGGAACCGGAAGCGCCAGCGGCGGCCAATGCCGGAACTTCCACAGATACGGCCAGCGCAGAATAGCGCAGCATAAAGCGTACATAATATGGCCGCTCCATTAAAGGACAAGGTTCCGCCTCATAATGATGATGCGGAACAGGCCGCTCTTGGGGCCGTATTGCTGGATAACGATGCCATAGACGCCGCTCTTCAGTTCATTAGACCCGATGATTTTTACGCCACCGCCAACCGTAAAGTATTCGAAGCGGTGCTGAACCTCTACAATCAGGGCAGGCAAAAGGCGGACATTATTACGGTGGTGGCGGAACTCCGCCGGATGGGAGAACTGGATGCCGCCGGAGGACCCGCCTATGTGGCTTCCTTGACCAATGTGGTTCCCTCCAGTGCCAACATCGATCACTATGCGCTGCTGGTTCAGGACTGCTCCCTAAGGCGGGCCCTGCTTCGCCTTTCTGCGGAAATGAACACCCATTCCTTTGATGAATCGACGGAAGCACGGATGATTCTGGAAGAGGCTCAGCAGCGGATCCTTGAACTTGGTGAGTCACGTTTGCAGTCTTCGTTTAAAAGCACCCGGGAACTGGTTAATAAAGCCATTGAACGGATAGAAGAACTGTCCCATTCCAAAACGAACTATACAGGGATACCTTCGGGTTTTGACGATTTGGACACTATGACATCGGGGTTTCAAAAATCAGAACTGGCGATCATCGGAGCCCGGCCATCCATGGGAAAAACAGCATTGGCCCTGACTGTGGCCTCCCATATCACCATGGATAAAAAAATACCGGCGGCATTTTTTTCGCTGGAAATGTCTGATATAGCCCTGGTCTTAAGGCTCCTTTCTTCTGAATCGAAGATTGAATCGGAAAAAATTCGCAAGGGTTTTTTTTCCAGCAGCGAAAAGGCCAAAATTTACCATGCTGCGGAACGGCTCTACGAAGCTCCTCTTTTTATTGTGGATACTCCGGGAATGAAACTCCTGGATCTCCGTTCAATGGCCCGGCGGCTCCGCTTTCAGCACAAGGTGGAGATACTCTTTATCGATTATTTGACGCTGATCACCTCGGATAACCGAGACATACCCCGGCATGAGCAGATTGCCGAAATTTCCCGATCTCTTAAGAGCCTGGCCCGTGAACTGGAAATTCCCGTGGTAGCCCTTTCCCAGCTTCGCCGCGATGCGGAAGGAAAGCAGCCCAACCTGGCCGATATCCGCGAGTCCGGTTCTATCGAACAGGATGCAGATTTGGTGATGTTTCTCCACCGGGAACGGGAAACCGATGTAAAGCCCGGTAAGGAAGGGGACGGCAAAACAGAATTGATCATTGCCAAACAGCGTAACGGCCCGGTGGGAAAAGTTGATATTGTTTTTATCCCCCGGTATGCCCGGTTTGAATCTCTGGCAAAAGGTTATCAATAGTGTTATAGTTATGGGGGGAGGAATCTATGGCTTTTGTTGATACCTTTGATTTTGAAATTTTGAAAAATGAATCGGAAAAGCTGGTGGTAGAAGAGCTGGGCCGCCAGCTTGATGTCCGCAAGGGGCCTATTTGCCGCTGCGAGACCTGTGTAGTAGACATGGCCGCCATGGCGCTGAATGCGGTAAAACCCCTGTACCGCGTATCTCTTTTGGGAACCCAGTATGCGGCTCAGGCCATGAGTGAATCGTCCTATGCCAAGTCTCTAAAAGATTCGGTGACCAAGGCCATAGATCGGGTCCGAAAAAACCCCGCCCACGATTAAGGGCCTACCCTGTTCATATTTATCATTGAGAAAGCCTACAATAATTTGACATAAGCCGCTGCTATTCGGGCGGCGGTACGGCAGTTATTGTAAACCAGAGCCTTATTTGCCGCCGCGGTTTTACCTCCGGTGGTGCGATGGAGTTCCGCCAATAAAAAGGGGGTAATTGCTTTTCCCCGGATTCCCTGATCATCCGCCTGTACCAGGGCCCGCTCAATATTGTCGTTAACAAAAACAGGGTTAAGGGTATCTTTTTCCGGAATTGGCACGGTGATAAGAATACCGTTTTCTATTCCCAGGGCAGTTTTGGCTTTTACTATCCGGGCCGCTTCTTCGGGGGTTTCCACCCGGTAATCCACGGCACATCCTGATTTACGGGTATAGAAGGCGGGAAATTCACCGGTCTGGAAGCCCAGTACCGTAACTCCCGCAGCTTCCAGGTATTCCAGCGTCAAAGGTATATCCAAGATTGCCGTGACCCCGGAACAGATCATCGCCACACCGGTTTTTGCCAGTTCTTCCAAATCAGCGGAGATGTCAAAAGTTTGCTGGGCTCCGCGGTGAACTCCTCCGATTCCGCCGCCGGCAAAAAAGCGGATCCCCGCCATCTTTGCGGCCATCATCGTAGCTGCTGCGGTGACGGCTCCATAGCCGCCCTGGGCAGTTACTATTGCTAGGTCCCGGCGGCTGCATTTGGGTATATCCAGGTGTTCGGCAAAATACTGCAGTTCCCCGGCGGTCAGGCCAACCCTGATTTTTCCCTTTACAATGCCAATGGCTGCCGGCACCGCCCCTTCTTCCCGGATTATCTTTTCGCAGTTTTGCCCGCATTCCAGATTATCCGGGTAGCCCAATCCATGGGAAATAATCATCGTTTCCAGGGCAACCACCGGAAGTCCCGTTTCCATGGCTCCTTGTACTTCATCATTAAATTCCAGGTAATTGTTCATTGCCGCTCCTTACAGGGCTGTTCACTTCTTAACTATAATCGACAGCGGAAAGGCGGTAAAGATATGGCGGCGATATTGAGCATTTCACAAATTCCAAAAAATGATCCATGATAAGTTATAGGAGGCTTTGGATGAAACTATCCAGGGAACAATACGGAGATATGTACCTAAAAATGATACAAACCCGTACTTTTGAAGAAACTGCCGCCCGGCTCTTCGCTGAAGGAAAGATACATGGAACCGCTCACTTCTGTGTTGGTGAAGAAGCCGTCGGAATCGGAGTCTGCGCCGCCCTGGAAAAAGAAGATATGATCACCCAGACCCATCGCAGTCACGGGCAGGGTATTGGCAAGGGGATGGATATAAAAAAAATGATGGCCGAACTTTTGGGCAGAGAAACGGGGTACTGCAAGGGAAAAGGAGGCAGTATGCACATCGCGGACTTTTCCGTGGGGAGTCTGGGGGCCAACGGCATCGTGGGGGGAGGTATCCCCATAGCCGTTGGGGCGGCTCTGTCCCAAAAATACTTTAAGCGGCCCAACATCACGGTAAGTTTTTTTGGTGACGGCGCTTCCAATCAAGGGGCTTTTCATGAATCACTGAACCTTGCCTCGGTCTGGCATCTGCCTGTTTTGTTTGTCTGTACCAACAACTTCTATGGCATGTCCACCCATATAAGCAGATCCATGGGCATTGATGATATTTCCATCCGTGCTTCTTCCTATGGAATGAAGGGCATTACCCTGGATGGAAACGACATACTCCTGATTTATGAAGAAACCAAAAAAGCCCGGGATCATGTCCTTGCCAGGGGTCCCATGCTCATGGTCCTTAATACCTATCGCTGGATGGGCCATTCAAAAAGCGATCAGCAAGTGTACCGAACTCAAGAAGAGGTAAACCGGTGGAAGGAAAAATGTCCCATCAAGTATTTCAAGGAATGTCTTCTGGAAGAAAAAATTTTTACCCTGGAAGAACTGGAGGAAGTTGAAAAAAAAGCCGGGGAAGATATAGCTGCGGCGGTGAGTTTTGCCGAAAATTCTCCGGAACTTCCCATCGAAAAAATATTTGACGATGTCTATGCTTCCGGAGATATGCGGACCGAAAAGCACAAGAACGGTTTTGTACTTTAGGGGGAATGGTGAAAGAAATAACCTATGCGGATGCGCTGAAAGAAGCTATGTGCGAAGAGATGAGGAAAGACCGCCGGATCATCCTTATGGGGGAAGACGTGGGAATTTACGGCGGCACCTTTGGTGTTTCCCGTGGCATGATAGAAGAATTTGGTCCGGAACGGATTAGAGATACTCCCATTTCCGAACTGGCCATCACCGGCTGTGCTGTGGGGGCTGCCATGACGGGGATCCTCCCGATCTTGGAAATCATGTTCAGCGATTTTATTACCCTGGCCATGGAACAGCTTGTGAACCAGGGAGCTAAAAACCGTTTCCAGTTCGGCGGCCAGGGATCGGTTCCCATGGTACTCAGGACGCCGGCTGGATCGGGAACCGGTGCGGCGGAACAGCATAGTCAAAGCCCTGAAGCCTGGATTGCCAATGTTCCCGGTCTTAAGGTAGTTGTCCCTTCCACCCCCGGTGATGCCAAGGGCCTCCTTAAATCATCGATCTACGATCCCAACCCGGTGGTGTTCATAGAACAAAAACTCCTCTACCGCACCAAGGGACCGATTCCTGATGAGGACTATGCCATTCCTCTGGGTAAGGCCGATGTAAAACGACCTGGTAAGGATATCACCATTATTGCCTACGGACGCATGGTGCCCCGGTGCCTCAAGGCGGCTGAAGATCTGGCCGGCAGTAGAGGCATTGATGCGGAAGTGGTGGATCCCCGGACCCTGGTTCCCTTGGATAAAGAAGCATTGATCGCTTCGGTAAAAAAAACCGGCCGATGTTTAGTGGTCCACGAGGCGCCTCTAACCGGAGGATACGGATCGGAAATTGCAGCGGTCATTGCGGACAGCGGAGCTTTTTTTTCTCTGAAAGCGCCCATCCGCAGACTTGGAGGGCTTGATGTACCCATACCTTTCAATTCCCGCCTCGAAGCCCAGGTGGCGCCCTCGGAAGAAACGATAGCTGCCGCTGTTGTTTCTTTGATGTAATTTTCAAAAATAATCTGGAAGGTCTTCGCTGATTCTGGTATACTTTTCTTGAATGGCAAAGAAAACAATATTGGCGGCGCCTTCCCTATTGTCTGCGGATTTTGCACGTCTTGCAGAAGAAGTCCAGACTATCAATGAATCCGGGGCGGACTGGATCCATGTGGATGTGATGGATGGTCATTTTGTTCCCAATTTAACATTCGGTCCAAAGATGGTATCTGACATACGGAGGGAAACAAAACTGCCCCTGGACTGCCATCTTATGGTTGCCAATCCCCAGGATTATATTGAAAGCTTTGCCGCGGCGGGGACGAATTATTTTACCTTCCATATCGAAGCTGTCATGCATGCCAGCAGGCTTATTCAAAAAATCAGGACCGCGGGGATGAAACCGGGGGTTTGTATTGTTCCCTCCACGCCGGCCCACGTTTTGGATGAAATTATTTCCGAAGTGGATTTGATTCTGATCCTCCTGGTCAATCCCGGGTTCGGAGGACAAAAGATGATCCCCTCCTGCCTGGAAAAACTTGTTAGCCTGGCATCGCTGCGAAAAGAAAAGGGGAGCCATTTTCTGCTTTCGGTAGATGGAGGAGTTACCGGAGATAACGCTTCACTGGCCGTTGAAAAAGGGGCGGATGTGATTGTCGCGGGCAGTGCCTTTTTTACCGCCCAGGACAGGGCTGCGGTGGTAAAAAAAATAAAGGGACTGTAGTCCGGGTTTCTTTTTGAAATGGCCGGTTTACTTAATGGCTTGTTCGGAAACCGGAATTTCCGAACAAGTCAAATAGCTAATAATTCCCGGGGATGAGAGATAACGAGGTCTGCGCCATCCAGTTCTTTCAGGCCCTGGAAACCCCAACTCACCCCGCAGGCAAACATCTTTCCGGTTTTTGCCGTGGCAATATCGGGGCCGCCGTCCCCCACAAAGACCGTTTCTGCCGCCGTTATCCCCAGTTTTTCCAGTTCAGCCAGCATCCGGGAAGGATCAGGTTTCATCGATAAACCCTCCACATTACCCAGCACAAAGGCAAAGTCGATATTCGCAAAGAGCGCTGCGGCAATTTTCCGGGCCGGCATTTCGGGCTTGTTGGTAAATATCCCCAGTACGGCGCCCCGTTCCGCCAACGTCTTTAGGGTTTCCGGAATTCCTTCGTAGGGGAGTGTTTTGTCCAAGCAATGCTCTCCGTTGTGAATGGTATAGGCCCTGCGGAGGGCTGCTTTTTCTTCCGGCGGAAGCACGTCATAACCGGACATGGTCCTGCTGAGGGTAATGTTTATCCCCATGCCAAGGCAGGCGCTATATTTTTCGTAGCTGTGGATGGGAAGTCCTCGCTGGATAAGGAGATGATTTATGCTGTCGCCGATGTCGTAGATGGTGTTGGCCAGAGTGCCGTCCAGATCAAAAATGTAAGCTTTTTTCATGCTAATTCCTTATTTGAATTCTATAGCAAACCATAGCTCAAAGCAAATGCCAAACGATATTGAAACTCTCTTTACACAAATTTCGCCTTTGTTCGATAAAAAACTTGCATTTTAAGATGAAATTTGCTATTTTTAAGATGAAATTTGCTCATTTTGAGATAAAAAAGCAAAAAAGGACAAAGTCATGCCTGACCAAAGCATGGTACCCATAGACCAGATTCTGCCCAACAAGCTTCCCCTGGTGGCCCTCATGGGCCGCCCTATTTTTCCGGGGATCTTTACCCCCATCATGATTGGTAACCCGCCCGACGTTAAGGTGATAGACGATGCTGTCTCCGGGGACGCTCTTATTGGCCTGGTGATGCTTCGGAACGAAACGGAGACCCCTTCCATTACGGACCTTTACCAGGTGGGGACCGTTGCCAAGATCGTAAAAAAGATTAACCTCCCCGACGGCGGAGTGAATATCTTTATTTCCACCCTTAAACGTTTTCGTGTTAAAAAAACCCTTCATGCCCAGGCGCCCATTGCAGCGGCGGTTGAGTACCTGGAAGACGAAGAAGACAATACCTCTGAAGTTAAGGGCCTGACTAGGGCTCTGATTTCCGAGATGAAACAGATCTCCGAAAATAACCCTCTCTTTTCCGAAGAGATGCGGCTTAACATGATCAACATTGATCATCCCGGCAAGATCGCCGACTTTATCACCAGCATCCTTAACATCGATAAAACGGAACAGCAGAAGATCCTGGAGATCCTCAACGTTCGCAAGCGAATGGAGCAGGTTCTGGTGTTTATAAAAAAAGAACAGGAATTGCTGCGAATTCAAAAAAGAATTCAAAAAGAGATCAACGAAAAAATCGAAAAATCCCAGCGGGATTATTTTCTAAAAGAAGAGTTAAAGGCTATTAAAACTGAACTGGGAATGACCACGGATGCAAAGAGTTCCGAATACCAGCGCTTTAAGGAAAAGATCGACGCCTTTAAGTTTGAGGGAGAAATCAAGGAAGCGGTGGAACAAGAATTGGAAAAATTCAGTCTCATGGAACCCAATTCGGGAGAATTTACCGTAACCCGGAATTATCTGGATGTCATTGTAAGTCTGCCATGGAACGATCCTCCGCCGGAAATTTTTGACCTGAAAAATGCCCGGGAAATTCTTGACGCCGACCACTATGGCCTAAAGGATGTAAAAAGCCGCATTGCCGAATATTTGGCGGTCCGGAAACTCCGCAACCTTGTTCAAAACGGTAAGGGCCAAAAGGTTCAGCAGAATTCGCAGAAGGCTCCGCAAAAAGCAGCGCCGCCGGGCCTGGGGAGGGGTTTTGATCAATATCCTGCGGGTTCGATCATCTGCCTGGTTGGGCCGCCGGGGGTGGGCAAGACCAGTGTTGGCCGTTCCATCGCCCGGTCCCTGGGAAAGGAATTTTTCCGTTTTTCCGTGGGGGGCATGAGAGACGAAGCGGAAATCAAAGGTCACCGCCGGACCTATATCGGTGCCATGCCGGGAAAGATCATACAGGGCCTTAAGATTACCAAGACACGGGATCCGGTATTTATGATCGATGAGATCGATAAAATGGGAGCCAGTTATCAGGGGGATCCCGCATCGGCTCTGCTGGAAGTGCTGGACCCGGAGCAGAACTACGCGTTCCGGGATCATTATCTGGACCTGCCCTTTGACATTTCCCAGGTTTTTTTTATTGTTACCGCCAATACCCTGGACACGATCCCCATGCCGCTTTTGGACAGGATGGAGATCATTGAACTACCCGGTTATATTGATACGGAAAAACTGGAAATTGCCAAACGTTATCTGGTGCCAAAAAGTCTGGAAAAAAACGGCCTGAAAAAGAACCAGGCAAAGTACACCAAGGACAGCCTGCTCCACATCGCCAATGGCTATGCCCGTGAAGCGGGGGTCCGGAACTTTGAAAAAAACCTGGATAAGATTCACCGTAAACTGGCCATGCAGATTATTGAAACTACAGAGGCAGGGACGGAAAATGAAAAGGCCAAATCCAAGGCTTCCTCCGTTTCTAGTGATCAACATTCTTTTGCCGTAGACAAAAAAGCTGTGGAAAAACATCTGGGTAAGCCCATCTTCCCCGGGGATGTTGTAAAAAGGGCCGACAAACCCGGTATGTCCCTGGGACTGGCCTGGACCAGCATGGGCGGGGATACCCTGATCATCGAAGCGGTGGCTTCTCCCGGCAAAGGAGAACTGATCCTGACGGGTAAAATGGGGGATACTATGAAGGAAAGCGCTTCCATTGCCATGACCGTGGCCCGGAAGGCGGGGATCGAAAAATACGGCGTCGCTTCCGAATGGTTTGAAAAAAATCAAATTCATCTCCACATTCCCGAAGGAGCCACCCCCAAGGACGGGCCGTCGGCGGGGATTACCATGGCCACAGCGCTGCTTTCCCTGATCCGGGGAAAAAACATCGCCGGCCGCCTTGCCATGACCGGAGAACTTTCCCTTACCGGGCAAGTGCTTCCCATTGGAGGGTTAAAGGAAAAAACCGTCGCCGCCCGGAGGAATCAGGTAAAGGACATTATCATTCCCAAGCATAACCTTCGGGATTTGGATGATATTCCCGACCATGTCAAGAAGGGGATCAATTTTCATCCGGTGGAACGTTTTGAAGAAGTACTGGGCCTGGCGTTACCTGATTAGGTAAGGTTAGGTATTGACACACACAGCATTCTTTTATAAACTATTGGCACCTTAAGCAGATCTTATGTTTATTATTGGGCGTTCGTAGCTCAGTTGGATAGAGCAACGGACTTCGAATCCGTAGGCCGCAGGTTCGAGTCCTGTCGAACGCAGACAGATGTCCTGCCATAGGAGCGGCTGCATGCCTTGAACGGACAGCAAGGTATCATGGGCCGCTAGCTCAGCTGGTAGAGCAGCAGACTCTTAATCTGCGGGTCGAAGGTTCGATCCCTTCGCGGCTCAAAATGAAAAATATTCTTTATTAATGAAAGACAGTACGAAGGGATCAAACGGTTCAACTCGCCGGACAGGTGGGGGGAAAAGGCGCGATGGAGGGTGCCGGCAGAGCTGAACCGCGGTCTGGAAGGAGGCAACAGGACGTTGCCGGCTGGAAGGCGATCCCTTCGCTGCTCAGAACCGAAAAAATGGTAAATATTTCCTTGACAGATACCCATCCCCGGAGCATCATTATTATCAGCTTATAAACATGGAGGAGAAATCATGAACCCCAAAAAAGTAGGTATCGCTGGTTCCGGAATAATGGGAGCGTCTTTGGCGCAGGTTTATGCAAGTTCCGGGTATGAAGTTGTTTTGTATGATATAATTGATGATGCCATAGCAAAAGGAAAACGTCAGGTTGAGATCAATCAGGAAACCCTGGTCAATGAAGATATTATTTCAAAACAGGAATCGGATAATATTATTAAGCTCATCAGCTTTACAAAATCCAAGGATTGTTTTGCCGATTGCTCCCTGATAATCGAGGCCATTGTTGAAAAAATCGAGATTAAGCATCAATTCTGGGAGGAAGTCAGCCAGATTGCCCCTGCCGAGGCGATACTGACCACCAATACCAGCGGTTTACCCATCACCAGAATTGCGGAAAAAGTGACAAAACCGGAACGATTCCTCGGTCAGCACTGGATTAACCCCCCGCACCTTTTGCCGATCTGCGAAATTATCAAAGGCGAAAAAACCAGCCCTGAAATGGTAACGAAACTGAAAGACATCATCCTAAAACTCGGAAAATGCCCGGTAGTGGTAAAAGACGTTCCCGGATTTGTCGTAAACCGCATACAGTTCTCGCTGCTGCGGGAAGCGCTGTCCATTGTAGAACAGGGAATTGCCACATTTGAAGATGTCGACACCGTCCTGAAAGCAGGTATGGGACTTCGCTACGCCGCCCTTGGCCCCTTTGGCATTGCCGATTTTGGAGGACTGGACACATTTGATAACATAAACAGCTACTTAAATGCCGAGTTGTGCAGTTCAAAGGAACGGAGTCCGGTTCTAAAGAAAATGGTAGAAGAAGGAAAACTTGGCGTAAAGAGCGGCCAGGGATTCTACGATTATTCCGGCGACAAGGCGGAAAAAGCGATCAAGAACAGGGACAAGATGTATATTGAGCTGGCAAAGGTGCTGTACTTCAAAAAATAGAGTTGTTAGGAAACGGCAGTTTCTGAACATCTCTATAAAAAAACGCATTGGTGATTGACCTTTTTTGTTCTTTATGGCAGGATTCTCTATCGTGTAACGAAGGGAAAAATCTCTTCGTTACATGAATATTGCTTCTTTGCGGGAATAGCTCAGTGGTAGAGCGCCACCTTGCCAAGGTGGATGTCGCGGGTCCGACTCCCGTTTCCCGCTGTTTTTTGAATTTATTGTCATTCTTTCCTGGCAGATGCACTTTGTCTTTTGGTCTAATAGTCCACATTCCAAAGGATTAGGCCCTCCGGCGGCAGGGTAGGGCCGGCCATTTCCCTTTTTCCCGAAGTAATAATCTGGTAAAATGCTTCGGCGTTCAGTTTTTTTTCTTCATAAAAAAGCAGGGTTCCCGCCATGGAGCGGACCATCTTCCATAAAAAAGCGTTGGCCCTGATTTCAAAAACGATTCGATCCCTTTCTGGAAAAAAGAAAGCGCTGTAAATATACCGGCGGCGGGAAACACTTTTATCGGCGGCGGCGGCAAATATCGTACAGTCAAATTCCCCGCGAAGAAGGCGGCAATAATCGTTTAGAAGGGAAAGATCCGGTTGCCGCCAAAGCTGGAGGGCGTACCGTTTTTCCATGGGAAGGGCAGGTCTGTGGGAAATAAAAAAATAGCGATACGTTCTGGATCGGGCATCAAAGCGGGAATGAAAACCCTCCGGCGATTCACGGGCCTCCATTATTCGTATATCCCGGGGGAGTATACTGTTCAGGGCTGGGACAAAACGGGGGGCTTCCATGCTGGTTATGGGAGTGTAAAAATTGGCACACTGGGCTCTGGCATGGACCCCTGAATCGGTACGGCCGCTCCCGATAAGGGCCACGGGGGTTTTGTGAATTATTTCCAGGGCCCTTTCAATTTCTCCCTGGACGGTCCTTGTTTTTTGTTTTGTTTTGTCTCCGTCCTGACGCTGCCATCCGGAAAAATCCGTACCATCATAGGCAATAAGGAGCTGAATGTTCCTGTTGTTTTTTTTTTGAGCATCCAAAGTGAGGGTTCTTCTATGCATCACTTTAATTAATCGTCGTTTTCGTTTAATTCTCTGTTAAGATTATCATAGAGCTCCCGGGCATTTTCCAAAAGGGGACCGGGCTTGCTCTTGGAAGATTTTCCCAGGCCGAACATCTTGGCAATGGTCCGCTTGGAGGTTTGAAGGGCTTCGACCCTGGAATCATAACTATCCCGGGGGCCATACTTAAGCCTGAGCAGAGCCGAAAGATAAAGGGCCCCCTCATAGGAATAATTCTTGTCCGTATCGGGGCCGAAATACTTTACTCCCGACAAATTTTCTTTGCCGCTTTGTTCTTTTAAAATCGCTTCGTTGTATAAAAACTGCGCTTTCTTTTTAAAGAGTACCGCCAGCCAGTCATAGTTATAATTGGGGTATTTATCATCCATCCTATTCAAAAGCCAGCCGGTGCGGAGCGAGGCTATGGCCTGTTTCATGGTGGGAGAAAATTCTTTGGGAAAATAACCGTAACAATGGAGGACCAGGTAAAGGGATGCTGCGCCGCTGACCAGATCCCGGGATTTGGAAAAATTCACGGATGGAAAAATAAGCCTGGTAACGGTTTTTCGTTTATTGTCGTCCTTTTGGGCTTTTTCTATGGATGAAATTGGGATACTCTGAAAATCCTTGTCCATCGATGCAAACCAGCATTTAGGACATACCGTGGCCTGATATGCCAGGGGGTAAATCAATCCGTATTTGGCGGAAGGTTCGTAGAGCCGGTGAAGTTCATCGGTGATCGCCCCTGCAATCAGCCGCCCGCTGCCGGTAAGCAGTTCTTCCCGGTGAAAATTTGTATCGCAGACAGGGCAGTTATATTCTTCTTTTGAGATAAAGGATATTTTTTTATCATACGATGCCATTTTATGCCTCCAATATTACTGAAGCCAGGGCTGTATCTCCGTCATGGGTAAGGGACAGATGAATCTGTTTTGCCCCGGCCCTTTTCATTGCTTCCATGGCGCTGCCTTCCAGGTGCAGCAGAGGTTTTTCGTCCTGACGGTTCAGTACCATTATGTCTTTTAGAACAATTCCCGCCAGCCCCGTTCCCAGGGCTTTGCCAAAGGCTTCCTTGGCGGCAAAACGGGCGGCCAGGGATCGGATCATGCCTTTTCCCCGTTCATGGACGGTTTCCAGTTCCCGGGCATTAAAAAACCGTTCAAGCAGATCCGGATCGTGGATCCACTTTTCCAGCCGGGAAATTTGCACCGCATCAATACCGATTCCGACAATCATATCTCTTCCTATTGTTTCCGCCGTATCTCCACCTTTATGGTTTCCGGTTCCCAGCGTTCCACGATTAGTTCTTCTTCCGCCGCTATGATAGGGAGCAATTCATAGATACCTGGTTCTCTGATGCCGCCGCAGTCTACGATTATTAACGGCCTTCCTTCACCTATATCGTCCAGTTTACTTTGAACTCCGTGGATTTTTACCGAAGCCAAGGGTGGATTGAGCATTGCTTCCAGGGATTCATCGAGATTTCTAACCTGTATTGGACAATCGTCAAAAATTTTGATAACAATCAGTTCCTTGATAAAACCATTAAAGTCGGCGGTGCCGCTGCCCCTGATGATCACCAGTTGATTGGTGTTTATGATCCTTACCCGGACGGCAAAATCCTCATTCCTGCCCTGCAGATCAATAAATTCGGTGCTTAATTCGGAAATTTTTTCTATCATTTTTCTGGGGCCGTTAATCACTACTTGATTCGGTTCCAGGGTATAGGAAACCATTTCGTAGCCCGGTTCCGGATAACCCCGGGTTCTGAGAGTCAGAGGAATGGTTTTGCTCATCCTGGTATCCAGTTCCAGGGTAAGTTCCATGGGGTCTACGATTATTTCCATGTTCTCCGTTTCTTCTGCGCTTCCTTTTTGCTGAATTTGGACAGGTATTTTGTATGTCCCCGGTTCTGTGTATTTGCTTAGATCAAGATGAGCTTCGATGTCATTTTCATCGAGGTGAAAGATCCGGTTGTCTCCCCGCAGGGTTATCCGGACATTTTTTGGATAGGAATTGCCCGGAATCAGGGAGGAATCAATTTCCATGTTAAGGGGAATGGAAAAATACCGTTCTTGCAGATTACCCATGCGGTGAAAGACAAAGAGAAACGTTGCCGCAACAATGGAAAGAACCTTGGCAGGCCATTTTTCCGTGATCCGGGCCAGAATTTTTTTATAGTCCACCATACACCTTACAGTCTCTTTATTTTTCGTTCAGGGCAGGGATGAGTTTTTCCGTTTCTTCTCCCCTGCGGACAGTCTTGTCAAGCAGTTCCTTAAGTTTTCGCTGCAGCTCCATGGGGGAAAGATCGTAGTGCAATTTTGATTCATAGGCAAGGGAAAGGGCGCCCGTTTCTTCGGAAACCACCAGGACCACCGCATCGGCCTGTTCCGACATGCCCAGGGCGGCCCGGTGGCGGGTGCCGAAACTTTTCCGTATGTCTTGCTGTTCCGACAGGGGAAGAAGGCACCCCGCTGCTGCTATCCGGCCGCCGTTAATTACCACCGCTCCGTCGTGGAGGGGGCCGTCGAAGGCAAAGATCGTTACAATCAGGCTGGAGGAAATTTCCGCGTTCAGACGGGTACCGGTCTCAATAATGTTCCTAAGGCTGACCTTCCGGGGAAAAACCATCAGGGCGCCCCGGCGCTGCTGGGAGAGGATCTCCGCCGCAGTTACCGCCGATTCCATCTGGCCCAGCCGGGGTTTGCTGTCCAGCCGGAAGAGTTCCCCCTGGCCCAGATGACTGATGATCTTCCGCAGTTCGGGCTGGAAGACGATGGCGATTACCACAAAAAGCCCCGGAGCAAGGACACTGAGGAGCCATTGCAGGGTGCTGAGTTTTAGAAGGTAGGCAATGCCGTAGATTAAGGCTAGAAACCCCGCTCCCCGGACCAGCTGTCCCGCCTGGGTTTTGTGAAGAAGATCATAGGCTTTGTAAAGGAGAAAGGCCAGGAGAGCTATATCCAGGATGGGACGGAGCAGATTGTACAATTCCAGCATCTTTTGATACCAGTTCATTCCGGCGATCCCCCTTGTGTAATGGCCGTTATCATTTTTATCATATCCACCGCAGCGGAGGTATCGTGAATCCGGATAATGTCCGCTCCGCCAAGGATAGCAAAAACACCGGCGGCAATGGTACCCGCCAGCCGTCCTTCCGGTTCCCTGCCCGTTATTTCGCCGGTAAACCGTTTCCGCGATAATCCCACAAGAAAAGGATAATCCCCGGAGCTCATTCTTTCAAGCCGATTGAGCAGGACGAGATTCTCCACCGTTGATTTGCCGAAACCAAAGCCCGGATCAAGGATGATTTTTTCTTTTCCGATTCCTCCGGCGGCGGCCCTCTCCGCCCTTTCCAAAAGGAAGAACTTAACCTCTTCCACGGTATTTGCTGCCCGCTGGAATCCGTGCATCAGTACCACCGCCGCTTCCCGTTCAGCGCAAAGGGCGGTCATGGCCGGATCAGAAAGGGCCGAAACATCATTCACCATGTCCGCCCCTTCGTCCAGGGCTTGGCGGGCTGTGGAGGCATTCCGGGTGTCCACCGAAACGGGCAGGGCCGACTGCCGGCGGAAACGCCGCAGGACAGGGATAAGACGGCGGGTTTCTTCCTCTTCGTCAAGATAAACGGCGCCGGGCCGGGTGGATTCGGCCCCAAAGTCAATAATATCGGCGCCTTCAGATTCTGCCGTCAGGGCCCGTTCCGCCGCTTCCTCCGGATCCGCAGCCCTTGAGGGTTCATAAAACGAATCGGGAGTGCAGTTGACGATGGACATAACCAGGGGCTGGGAAAAATGCAAAATCACCCCGCCGGGAAGCACCAGAGGAGGGCGTTTTTTTTTTGCTGAGAATTCGAAAAAATTCATTCTGCCGGGAGGGCTATTTATTTTTATGCCTGTTTTTTCTTAGTTTTTTCTTTCGCTTGTGGGTAGCAATTTTTCTGAGTTTGCGTTTTCTTCCGCAGGGCACTTGATATTCTCCTTCAAGGTGTTTGGTTGAACAAATTATGAATCAGGGACGATAAAAGGTCAACCCCAGTCTGCAGGTCCTTTCCAGGAAGCCAGACGACTTCGGGAATGGAAGCAAAAAAAGTTTCCTGCCGTTTGGCATAGCGGCGGCTGTTCCGGGCCACCAGAGATTTAACACCTTCCAAGTCTTTGCTTAGGGCCCATTTTCCGGAAGTCCCTGTTTCAATAAAAAATTCCCGGTAGCCGATGGCCCGCAGGCCCGGATCATCGGGGGTATAACCCTGTCTGAAAAGAGCCGCCGCTTCTTCAGCAAGACCCCGGCGGAACATTTCTTCGCAGCGCTCATCGATCCGGCGGTTGAGCTCTTCCCGGGGCCATTGTAATCCCGCAGTCACAAAATGGTAGAACGGGCGCGTTATTTTTCCCCCTGAAAAAGAAGAGAGGGGTTGGCCGGAAGAACGGCACACTTCCAGCGCCCGGAGGATCCGGTAACTGTCATTTAGATGAATTCGTTCAGCGGAAACCGGGTCCAGCCGGGACAGTTCCTCCAGGAGGACTTCAGGTCCCCGTTGGGCCAGTTCCGCCCTAAGTTGTTTTTGCAGCGCCGGGTTCGACGGAGGGGCGGCGGGGAGGCCAAAGATAAAATTTTTCAGGTAAAAACCGGTCCCTCCCAGAATAACTGGCAGAGCAGACCGGTCCGCTATATCCCGGCAGGCCGCATCGGCGAGCCGTACAAAATCTCCGGCATTGAACTGTTCATTGGGGTTTCGGATATCGATTAGATGGTGGGGAAGCCTTTTTCGCAGTTCGGTGTCCGGCTTGGCGGTACCGATGTCCATCCCCCGGTATACCTGCATGGAATCGGCGGAAATAATCTCTGCCCGGCAAAGTCCGCTTGTGCGGATGCTGGTACGGTCATTTAAGCGGGTGTCCGGACCTGAAAAGAGTTTATCCGCCAGGGCGGTTTTGCCCGAAGCGGTGGGGCCAAAGAGGATCAGCACCGGAAGAGGACGGAATTGCGGTTTACCGAGATCCAAACGGGGTTCCTTAAACCGGGAAAAGAAGGGCCTTTACGATTCCTTTTCCACCAGGCGGAATTCAATCTCCTTGGTAAAGACCTGTTGGGCGGCCAGAGAAACCACCTTGCCTTCGTGCTCGTCAATTTCCGGGTCCCGGAGCATGGAAAGCTGAAAAGCCCGCCGGGAAGCGGCACAGGTTATTTCGTACATATTGTCTTTGTATTCAATCAGTTCTTCCAGAGGAAAAATCATAAAATCTATGGTAATAGTTTTTGCAAAAAACTTCAAGTCATGCGTTATGACACCGCAGTCTGTGATCCGGGCTGGTTTCCAGTAATTCGGGTTTTTCCCGGAAACACCGGCCCTTCGCCCGGGGGCAGCGTTCCGCAAATGCGCAGCCCCTTGTTTCTTCCAGGGCGGTCCGGACTTCGCCCTTGATTCCGCAGCTTTCTTTTTCGTTTCCGCTTAAAATCGAAGAAAAAAGAAGCTGGGTGTAGGGATGGGCCGCGGTCCGGTACAGATCCGCCGCCGGCGCTTCTTCCATAAGTTCGCCCCGGTACATGACACCGATACGGTCACAGAACCAGCAGGCAACTTTAAGATCGTGGGCGATAAAGAGAAATGAAAGATCACGGCGGCGGCGGATGTCCATCAGAAGGTTGAGGATCTGCGCCTGGATGGAAACATCCAGGGCAGAGACTACCTCGTCGCAGATTAGGAGTTCCGGTTCCATAAACAGGCCCCGGGCAATGGAAATGCGCTGCCGCTGGCCCCCTGAAAATTCCGCAGGCCGCCGTTCCAGATCAGCGGCGGAGAGCCCCACTTCTTCCAGAATCGCCGATGCTTCCTGCCGAAGACTTTTTTCTTCGCATCTTCCCTCCGACCAGCGCCGTCCCGAAACCAGGATATCGTAGATGCTCATTCGGGGGTTTAGGGATCGGGCGGGATCCTGGAAAATGTACTTAACTTTTTGCCGGTAATGGGTAAGCTCTTTTTTGCTGTAGGATGCCACATCGGTCCCCCGGTAGCAAATCGTTCCTTCGTCATGGGCATACATCCGCACCAGAAGCCGGGCGGCGGTGGTTTTGCCGCACCCTGATTCACCGGCTAAACCGTAACTTTCGTTATTGCCAATTTCAAAGGAGAGGCCGTTGACGGCGAAAACATACCTGCCCAGGGGGGCAAAAAAGCCCGCTTCCAGGTTAAATCGTTTTCGAACATTATTTACAGCGATAAGCGGCTGGATAGAGGACTCCATAATCGATCATTCTTCCTTAGTTTTTAGCACCGCGAGAAATGCGCTTTGGGGCAGTTCCACATCTCCCACCATGCGCATTCGTTTTTTTCCTTCTTTTTGTTTTTCCAGGAGTTTTCGTTTCCGGGTTATGTCGCCGCCATAGCATTTGGCCAGTACGTCTTTGCGGAGGGGGTTAACCGTTTCCCGGGCGATGATCTGGCTTCCAATGGCTCCCTGAATGGGGATTTTGAACTGCTGTCGGGGTATCTCGTCCACCAGGCGTTCGCAGATCATCCTGGCCCGGGCCTGGGCACGATCCTTAAACACAAGCTGGGACAGGGCATCCACCTGCCTGCCGTTTAAGAGGATGTCGAGTTTTACCAGTTCCGTCGGTTTATACCCGGTGATCTCGTAATCAAAGGAAGCATACCCCCGGCTGGTGCTTTTCAGGCGGTCGTAAAAATCAAAGAGCACCTCCGAAAGGGGCATGTCGTAGATCAGCTCCACCCGTTTTTCGTCCAGATAATTCATCCCCGTCTGGATGCCCCGTTTTTCCAGACAGAGGCTCATGATATTTCCTAAGTAAGCGGCGGGGGTGATCACCTCCGCCCTGATATAGGGTTCCTCCGCTCTTTCCACCTGGCCTTCGTCGGGGTAGTCCATGGGGTTGTCTACCATCATCTCTCCCTTATGCTGAAGAAATACTTTGTACTTTACCGAAGGGGCGGTAAAGATCACCGATTGATTAAATTCCCTTTCCAGCCGTTCCTGAATTACCTCCAGGTGGAGCAGGCCTAAAAAGCCGCAGCGAAAGCCGAAGCCCAGGGCAACGGAACTGTCCTTTTCGTAAACAAGGGATGCGTCGTTCAGTTTGAGTTTTTCCAGGCTTGTCTTGAGTTCTTCGTAGTCGTTGGAATCAACCGGATATATCGAAGAAAAAACCACGGGCTTTACTTCCCTGAAACCCGGCAGGGGGGTTTCGCAGGGAATTTCCGATCCGGTTACGGTATCTCCCACCCGGACATCGCCGACGGTCTTGATCCCCGCGATAATGTACCCCACGGACCCGGCGGAAAGTTCCTCCGTCTCAACAAGGGTAAGCTTAAAGACACCGGCGCTTTCCACTTCGTATTCTACCCCATTGGACATAAACCGGATCCCCATTCCTTTTTTGATCCGCCCCTCAAAAATACGAAGATGGACGATAACCCCCCGGTAGGGATCGTAGTGACAGTCGAAGATAAGCGCCTGCAGAGGAGAAGCGGAAAGACCCGAAGGGGGCGGAATTTTTTTGATGATGGCCTCGAAGAGTTCATCCACCCCCGTGCCCTGCCGGGCGGAGATGAGCAGGGCTTCTTCCGGATCAAGGCCCAGGTCTTTTTTGATCTGAGCCTTAGTACCCGGAATGTCCGCGGCCAGCATATCAATTTTGTTTATTACCGGAATGATCTCCAGATTGTGCTCCAGGGCCAGGTACATATTGGACAAGGTCTGGGCCTGAACTCCCTGGGCCGCGTCCACCAAGAGCAGCGCCCCTTCGCAGGAACTGATCGCCCGGCTTACTTCGTAGCTGAAATCCACATGTCCCGGCGTATCTACCAAATTTAGCTGGTAGATTTTTCCGTCCGCCCCGGAGTAGGGAATGGATACGGCCTGACTTTTGATGGTGATCCCCCGTTCCCGCTCTATATCCATGCTGTCCAGGATCTGATCCTGAAAATTCCGGTCGTCCACCAGGCGGCCCTTTTGTATGAGCCGATCCGCCAGGGTTGATTTACCGTGGTCGATATGGGCGATGATACAAAAGTTGCGGATCAGGACAGCGTTCTCCCCGGCGGATGTCATAGAAGAAGTGTAACAAAAAAGATGCCTTCAGACTATATGGCAGTGCTTTAGGGATTTTTATAATACCCGTTTCTCAGACTCATATTTTTTTATTGTTTCTTTTATCCTGTCCCTTAGATAGTCCTTATCATACGGTTTTGTAATATAATCAGCGGCTCCTATTTCAAAGGCCCGTTTTTCCTGAGATGTCTCTGTTACGGAGGTTAAAAATATTATTGGAACATTTCTTAGAAGACTGATGGCTTTTATTCTGTTAAATACTTCCCATCCGTCCATATTCGGCATTAGGATATCCAGTAAAATCAAACTGGGAACAAAATTATTCTTGCATAGGTAGGTTAGCGCTTCGCTTCCGGATTTGGCCTTAAAAATTTCGTATTCCTCTTTTAAAACAATTTCGGCGAAATCAAGATGAAATTCATCATCGTCTACTATGAGAATTTTTTTCCCCTTTGTAGTATGAGTCATATAACACCCCCTATTAATTTTAAATAAATGATTTATTTAGTCAAGTATTTTTTCCATAAGTTTCTTTTATCCGGATCATCGCCGAGGACGTTTCTTGAATATTTTTTCCAGAGAAGACGGTTTCGCAGAGGGCGGCGTTTCCCGCGAGTTCCGCATGGATAATAGCGGGGATTTTTAGAATACGTCCGCTAATAGCTGCCTTATGCTGGTTCCACAGAGGGGTGGCGCATTGGCTTCCGGAAAGCACTATCTCCCTTATGGTATTGCCCGTTCCCTCCAGATCATCCAGGGCTTTTACAAAGGAGCGTCCAATGGTTTCCAATACCAGTCTTCCGGGGTGGGATGACCTGGAGAGGATTTCTTTTACCAGTTCACTGTGGGGTTTTTCTTCCTGACCGCTGGCGGTGCGGTATTGTTCAAAGAGAATCCCCGATTTTGGTATCACCGCCCCCAGGTTCCACAGGCCGGGGATGGCGTGAGGAAGAACCCGCAGTTCTTTTGACGGTACGACAGGAGGTGAAGAAACGCAAAGGTTAACCCCTTCGGAACTGCCGGTTCTGTCGCAGGCCTTTCCCGGTTCCAGGGTTCCCGTTCCAATCAAGGCCATGATAAAGTCCACCGCCCCCGCTATGATGGGAATCCCCGGGCTTAGCAGCCCCAGGGGCGGTCTGGCGGCGTTTTTTATAAAAGTCAGTTCACCGGTTACCGTTCCCATTATTACAAAGGGAGGAAACCACTCCATTGCTGCCTTGAGTCTGCGGCATTGATCATCATTCCAGTAATAGGGGATGTAGCCTTCGTGGGGCAGGACCGTTACCGGACGGGATCCCAGTTTCCAGGAAAGCCATTCCTGGGGTGAAAAAAAAGACGTAACCCCTTCAAGTTTTTCAGGCCCGAATTCAAGGGCGGCCCTTATTCTGGGCAGGAAAAAAGAAGAAATACCTTCCCCTGACAAGGCGTCGGTTTCGGGGACCGGAACAGGATCGTACCAGTAAAGGGGCCGCAGAGATTCCGATGTTTCCGGGTCTTTCCCTTTTACCGGTACCAGGGTAGGCCCGTTTCCAGAGATGATCAGTGCTGTTATCGGAACAAGTGAGGCGGAAGACGGAGCCGCGGCAAGCTGCTCCGCCGCGAGAAAAAAGGCATCCAGCCATGAAATGGCTTCTTTGTTTTTGTAGGGAACACGTGCAAAACCGTGGAGTACGCCGGAATTGTCTATTAACGCCGCCTTAAGGGAACTGGTGCCAAGATCGGCACAGAAAAAAAACCGCTTGTTCAAGACGCTGTACACCTGCCCATGATACGAATATACTTAAAAAAACACCTTTTTTGAAGGAGAAAAAAATGAATCGAAGCATTGGAGGTTTTATTCTCTACATTGGCGTCGCTTTGTACCTGCTGGCGGCGGGTCTTATTGGTATATTTACCAATGGCGGTGAATTCCGTATTATGGTAGGCAGCATTCTGGGCGGCGGCGGACTTACAACGGTCGTTGCCATTATTTTTGCCCTCGCCGCCATAGTTGCGGGGGTCCTGCTTATCCTTCAGCTTTTTGGCATGGAATTCGGGATTATTGAATTGATCCTGATTGCTGTTGCCATCTTATGGATAATCTTTATCATCGTGAGCGATATTATTGTTCCCATTAAGGTTCATCCGCCTTTCTTGTCCTGGCTCAGCAGCCTGGCCACCCATCTTGTAATACTGGGAGCCATCGCCACGGGGACCAGCCTCTTTGGCGGAAACTAAACAAGGGTGAGCATTGTGCTGCCGAAGGATCAGTTCTCCAGCAGGGTTATTTCCACCCGGCGGTTTTTTGCCATCCCTTCGGCGGTGCTGTTGTCTGCCAGGGGCCGTTCCGCCCCGTAACCCCGGATTACAACCTGGGAAGAATTCCTTACTCCCCTGGAGATAAGGTAATTCGCCACCGCCGCGGCCCGATCCTGGGATGTTTTCATCCGGGCCGCCGCGGTTCCTGCCAGGGCGGTATGCCCCCCTACCAGGATATCCCGGTCGGCAAATTGTTTCAGGATTTCTCCTATTTTATCAAGTTTGGACTTTTCGCTTTCCAGAAGTATGGCGGAATTGGGCTGGAACTGAATATTCTCCATGTTGATGGTGATCCCCTCGTCATCGATCCGCACCGATGCATCATTAATCCCCAGCCGGGCAATTTCATCGGCAATGCTCTGGGCAATGTCTTCTTTTTTCATAATTTCCGATTCGGCAACTTCCCCTCTTCCCCGGCCCCGTTGTTCCACCGTTAACCCGTTGGAAAGCTGTATAATCAGCCTGAAGCTTCCGTAATAGGCCGCTTCGTGGCCATTTTCCGGGTCCCAATAGATTAGCTGATCATATCCCCCCATAATGCGCCGGGGCCAGGTGCGGCCCTGTACCGCATCGGGTTCAGAAAAAATCCGATAGGATACGGAAAACACGGGATAACTCTTTCCTTTCCATTCCCGGCTGCCCAGATAGGTATAGCGGGCCTCGAAGGGGATCAGGTAGGGCTTGTCGATGCCAAAGGCTTCCCGAAAATCGTGCATTTCGTAGCCCGCGGCGGTCCAGCTTTCCCCTTCTTTTAGATCCCTGCCGGGAAACACCGGTACATTACGGGCCGTTGGCATATAGTATTGGGGGTCTATGGTAATATAGCCGAGATTGTCCTGTACAAAAACGGAAGTATATTCCCGTTCCCACTGGAAACTGGTATCTTCTTCCCTCTGTTCAGAACTGGTATAGACGGCGTTAATTTGGGCCGCATCCTCTTCGGCATCGGTTATTTCTATAGAAATCCTCGTCAGTTTTCGGGCCCGGTCAATAAACTGATGATCGAAGTAAACATCTACCTCCACTGCCGATACAATGCGGTATTTATTTCCCGCTGCAAATTTGTATTCAAAGGTTTCCGCCCCCGCCGCCGTGCAGATCCCAAAAGCGAGAATTAAGCCTGAAACGATGTTTTTTTTGTTCATACAAATACTCCGTATTGCACCGGCAAGGGCCGTTTTTGCGGTCCCTTGAAAAAAGTATATCACATATTGTAAAATTACTGCCATAGTTTCGGGCCTTTAGCTCAGTTGGTTAGAGCTGCGGACTCATAATCCGTAGGTCCCTGGTTCAAGTCCAGGAAGGCCCAAAAATCCCATGATAATTCCTGCCTGGGCCAGTACATAAAGGGCCATTATTAAAATGGCTGGAAGGACCTTCAATTTTCTAAAGGCATAGTACGCCAAAACCGCATCGGAGATCATAAATAAAAAACAGCCGGAAACGATCATCGCTCCGGCAAAACCGGGATTGAACAAAAAAACTTCCAGGCCAAGGCAGGACATGGCCTCAATAACAATCATGTAAATGATAAGGAGGGGGATCATTTCCCTGAAGGGCTTAATTAAACGGAACAGGACGATCCCCCCGATAATTGCCGGGGGGATAAAAACAGCAAGGGCCGTAATGTTTATCTTCCCCCCGCCGGCGGAGAAAAAGCCAAGGCAGTCCAAAAAGACGGCAATGTAGCAAAGGTGGCCCAGCAAAAATGAAATGATACCCAGTTTGAATATCATCCGTTTGTTTTTTTTGATGAGTAATATATCTCCGATCCACCCAAAGATCAGCGCCAATAGGGCAAAAAGGCCGCCGCCCGCAAAACCTGAACCTCCGGCCATAAAGGCGGCAAACAGAGAGGGCATAATCAAGATCTTGCTTATGCACCTTAACCATTCTTTTTGAAGGGCAATGGCAGCAATATGGACGGCGCTTAGAAGGGCAAGAAGGATCAAAAAAACTTTCATAGAAACTGTTTTATTTAAATAAATACTATTCTGTTTTTATTTTTTTATCAAGGATATTTTGCAGCGCCTTCCTGTTTCTTTACCATTTTTTTAATACGATATTCCTTGACTGGGATATTGTGGTGGCAGTAAACTGTAAAATATGAAAAAAATCAGTACCTGATTGCCATACTTTTACCGTGTTGTTTTATCAGCGGCTGCAAGAATCTCTGGATGGAGACAATTCCGGGCCCTTTTTTAAGGTACCTTCCAATTTGATATTGGGACACCGGCCCCGGAGGAGGAGTTGTCTTTTACCGCAATTCAGGGAGGGCGTTTACGGTTATGGAGATCCGGGCTTTTTTACTGATATTCCGGCGCCCAAAATGCCGCCATCTGCCGTACGCTATGAGGCAAAAACAAAGAAAAAAATCATGGATAATTATCTATCTGAAAATAGATCATTGGATAAACTGTTAAAATTATCTTGACAGATGCGTATTTCATTTTATAATTCATACTAAGGAATGATCGTCATTCAAAAAAACTGCAAGGAGATCGTAACTATGAACGATTTGTACACTTCCATTGTTAACTTGGATTTTCAGTACGCGCACCGGTTTAAGGACTGGAAAAGAGAAGCAAAACACCTGCACGGACATTCGGGCCTTTTATGCATCGAATTAGAGGATAAAGTGGACACTGTTACCGGTTTTGCCCACGCTTGCAAGGATGGGTTTAAAAAAGCCTGGGAAATTTGCGATCATTTCCATCATGCAACATTGTTTCAAGAAGGTGATCCTCTTCTTGAAGCGATTCTTGCCGTATACAAAAAAGAAGGAATTACCAATGATCCTGAACACTGTGTTCCTTTAAAAAAAATAGACCATCCTCTTGCCTGGTCATATCCGGAATACAGAATTGTTGTTACCAAAAAAGTTTCCACCTGTGAAAATCTTTGTGAACTTTTTTATGAACTTCTTAAAGACAAGATGCCGATAAAAAAAATTACTTTCCGTTCATCCTCTATGAACTGTGCAAGTAAGTGTTTTAAGGATTGACACCCGCAGTTAACGGCAAAAACGTAATGTTTGTCGCCGCTGCCTGGAACGGTATGCGAAATGCCGCCCGGACCGGTAAAATATTCAAACTAAATATTGACATGGCCATAAATATGGTAAAATATTACTTGGCGAAAATGAATTTTATAAATAGAACTGGAAGGGAAAATCATGGATACATTGGCAGTTAAAATGCAGACAATAGATGACAAAACAATGTTCAGCGCTGTGACACGGGAAAACCCGGAAATTGTAATTGATTTTTTTCCGCCCGCAGGTACCGGTAAAGGTTATACTTCATTGGAACTTCTAATGGTCAGTTTAGGCACCTGTGTCAGCACAACACTTATATCTTTTTTGCGTTTTAAGATGGATAAATCAATTAATGGCGTTTCTGCTGAAATGAATGGTACCGTATGTGAGAAACATCCCAAAAAACTCAACAAAATATCACTTTTTCTAAAAGTTATTGCGGAAGATTTAACAGAAGATGAATTACAAGATGCGCTGAAAGTCGTGGAAAATAAAATTTGTCCGGTATGGGCTATGATTAAAGGAAATGTAACTGTTGATGTTAAAACAGAAATATGTCTGCCGAAATAAAACCAAATAGTGTATGCCTGTTTGTATTATCATTTTCTAAGGTTTGTTGAATTATTTTATTTGTATCTATTCCTTCCATTCATTTCACTTTCTCCACAACGCCATTAATCTTCAACTGGACAACTTCCGTGTTTTCAAGGCCGTCATTGTCAATAACTTTGACGGCTATGCTGTGCGCTCCTGCTTTTAGGGTCAGGGTCTGTTTGCCGTCTTTGTCAATGATAACGGACGGCTTGAAGCCTTTGTCTTTGTTAAAAGTAAAATCCCAACTGTAAAACTCAATACCTGCTGGGCTTTGACCAACGGCGACAAATTCAATTTTTCGGCTGCCTGCGGACGTTCCGTCCGATTCGTCTCGTTCCAGTTCATTGATGTGAACGCCGATTACAGGCTTAACCGCTATCGGAACTATTTCATCTACCTTTATCAATTTGATTATTATGTTGTCCTCGGTTTTTAATCTGGCTACTTCCTCAACTGCGCCTTTGTTAAAACTAAAGGCTATAATGTATCCTATGGGGTTTTTTGTTTTCTGGTTTTTTTGGAAAAGGCTTTTGTCGTATCGCTGGCTGGCGGTGGGGAATTTGTCTATTACGTCACGAGGCACATTGTCGGAACGTTTTACCTGAACGGGAACGCCATCACCTGTTTTGCCGTCAATGCCTTTATCGCCGCCTTTTCTGTTTTGCGGAACGCCGCCGAACTGCTGGATTATCCATGTTTCAAAATCAAATGCGTCTTTGTTTCGGAGTGTGTCGTAATCGTATTTGTAAAGTTGGACGGTATAGGGTGCGGTGAATAAATCGGTTTGCTTCTGTAACCTAAATTCCGTAACCTTTACCGCCATCGGTGATTGATCTATGCCTATCCATTGGCGGTTCAGCCTGTCCGCAACGGCTATTGTTGTGCCACCACCGACAAACGGATCAAGAACAATATCGCCTTCGTTACTTGCCATTTCAACAATTCGCTGTAATAAGGCTTCGGGTTTTTGGGTAGGATAGCCGATCATTTCCGATTGTACCTGACCTATAGGTTGTATATCAAGCCATTGATTGTCTGCTTCCGAACCAGCATAATCACCGAGAAAATTTTTTCGTCTGGGTTTACCGTTTTTAGTGAAAAATATTTTGTTTAGCCTGTCCAGTTCGTTTAATTTCTCTTTATTCATCATCCAGCCGTATTCCGGCGTATATCCTTTATATTCAAAAACAAGGTTTTTTCTTCCCATCATTTTAGGCAGTTCTATTGGCTCGCTTTTATATCTTTTTCCATTCTCATCAGTTAAATTATATATAGACAACAATTCTTCATCATTTAGATTTTTAATACGAGGAGTTATAAAAAAAGACTTATTTGTTTTGCTATAAAAATATATGCTATCCGTATTTTGAGCATATCTTGTCATTTTGAATTGGGAACCTTTCTTTGTGAAATTACGTTTCCAAATAATATGATTTCTAAAATTTTTCTCTCCAAAAACCCTATCCAAAATATGTACACGGATATAGGCATCGGCGTGCCAGTCGCAATGTAAAAAAATGCTTCCTGTCGGTTTCAACACTCGGTGCATTTCCTCCACCCGTTCCTTGAGCCAGTCAATGTAATGGCTTATTCCGCCCGCCCACCTATCCTGAAAACTTCGGATTTCGCCCGTGTCGCCCCAAATTACCTCATAGTTGCGATTGCTGAAAAACGGCGGATCAAGGTAAATCAGGTCTACGCTGTCGTTTTCCATGGACTTGAGAATTTCAAGGTTATCGCCCAATATAAGGCGGTTTACGGACATTTTCTGCACCTTTCCATTAATGGCAGTCTATCATTTTAGCCATTTTTCGGCAATCGAAGGCTTTACTTCTTTTTGTTAATTTTTTACCCTTGCGCTTTTTTTTAAACTCTGTTAGCTTTGGAAAATGTTCGATTAAGGTGGTAATATGATTTGGCCCGGATTACTTAAACTTGGAAAGGAATTGCAATTAAAAAGATTGGATGCCGAAGTGGTTGGGATGGTAAAAAACTGCTTTGTAAAAATATACGGCGGTCAAAACATGAAGGTGCTGGAATTATTTGTTCCTGAAATTTCCGATCTTGATAAAGAATATATCATAAAAAGATTACATGAAGGCGGAATAAAAAAGCAAACATGGCTCGAATACGGAATAAAAATAATTTTTTATGAATATTTTCTTCCGTATCCTTTAAAAAAAATCAAGGGTATTATTTTTGACATTTGTAGTTATTTTTTGGAGAAGTATCCCGATCAAAAAATCCGGTGTCAAAAATGCGGCGTCCCCAATGACTTGGAAGCGTATTCCTACGGCAGCGCTGCCATGGCTGTCTGCGGAGAATGCCAAAAATTATCTGAAAGCGAAATAGAGGCCAGAAATGCAGAAAACAAATTTGTTCCCGATAATTATGCGGCGGGTTTTATCGGTTCCTTATTGTATTCCATTCCCGGTATTTTCGCAACAATATTTTTGTTTGTTTTTCTTAATATGCTGGCGGCAATATCATCGGTGCTGTATGTATTTTTGGGGATAAGGGGCTATAAAAAATTCAAGGGAAAAATTTCACGATTTGGAGCATTCCTCATTATTCTCTCAACGATGTTAATGGTTGGGTTTGGGATAATACTCGCATATTCAGTGTTAATACTAAAAGAAATGGGAACATTCGACATTGATATGCTGCTGTATATTCTTAGGATACCTGAAGTACAGCAGGAAATGGTAAAAAACATTATGGTGTCCTATGCTATTTCGGGGATTTATCTTGTTTTTCAACTGATTCAAATGATGAAAGAATGGAGGTCTGACATAACGGTAAATAAGGCAAGAGAAATTTAAGCCGCCGGTATTGACAATTTGAAAAATCTCCGTTATGTTTTTGATAATAATAAAATGGGGTGCTGGGATATGTTAAGAAATAATTTTTTAACGGGTCCCGGCTGAGAATAAGCAGCCCGGAAAGCCAACGGTTTGGCTTCGTAGCGCTTTAAACCCTTGAACCTGATCCGGATAATGCCGGCGGAGGGAAAAAGCGCCCATGCGGCGCCTTTGTGGATACCTCCGTATTGGAGGTTTTTTTATGGAAGCGGATACTCTCCCTCGCAGAAAGGGGCGCTTCGGAGCTGCGGCGCGGAATATGATCTTGGGAGCGGTACTCATCCTTCTTTGGCAGGGGGTAAGTGCATCCGGCATGGTTCCGCCCTTTATGCTTCCCGGCCCAGTACAGATAGTTTTGGCGGCGGCAAAAGACCTCCCCCTTCTGTGGATGCATCTCCTTCAAACCCTGAAAGAAGCCGCGGCGGGGCTTGGTTTTGCGCTGGTTGTTTCATTCATCCTGGCGGTTCTTATGGATGCCAACCGATTCCTAAAAGAAACGGCCGCTCCCCTCCTTACCCTGACACAGACCATGCCCGTCATCGCCCTGGCGCCCCTTCTGGTTTTGTGGATGGGTTATGGCTCGGCGCCCAAAATCGCCCTGGTGTTTTTAACCTGTTTTTTCCCCCTTACCGTGGGGCTCCTCGGCGCCTTTGCCCAGGCTGGGGAGGATGAATTGCGGCTCCTGAAATCCATGGGAGCAAACCGGCTGGAACTGTACCGGTACATCAAAGTGCCCCAAAGTCTGCCTGTTTTTTTTTCCACTCTCCGAATCTCGGCATCGTATTCGATTATCGGGGCGGTGATTGCCGAATGGCTTGGGGGCGATGCAGGGCTGGGGGTATACATGATCCGGGTGCGGAAATCGTATTCTTTTGACCGGATGTTTGCCGCTGTCATACTGGTGTCGCTGTTGAGCCTTGTCTTGATAAAAGCGGTGGAACTTATAGAGAAAGCCGTGATGCCGTGGAAAAATGTTCAATAATATCTCACGCATAGGTTATTAACAATAAATTCTCTGGAGAAAAAAATAGAGGAGTTCACATTGAAAAAGGTTTTATTTGTTTTATGTGTGCCGTTGGTATTACTTGCCGGGTGTAGATCGGAGAAATCCGGCAATACAGAGAATGTCCGTATTGTGCTGGACTGGACTCCCAATACCAATCACACAGGCATCTATGCCGCCCTGGAAAAAGGCTGGTTTGCCGAAGAAGGGCTTACGGTGGATATCCTCCTGCCCCCGGAAGACGGGGCGCTGCTGATGCTTGCTTTGGGAAAGGCGGAATTTGCCGTGGATTTCCAAGAAAGTCTGGGCCCCGCAATAGGGAACAGTTCTCTGCCCATAACCGCTGTGGCGGCGGTCATCAACCACAATACATCGGGGCTTATGTCCCTGACATCGGCGGGAATAAAACGGCCCCGGGATTTGGAAGGAAAACGTTTTGCATCCTGGGAAACGCCCCTGGTAACGGCGGTGATCCGGAAAATCGTAGAAAATGACGGCGGAAACTTTGGCGCAGTTACCATGATCCCCAATATGGCAGCCGATGCTTTTTCCGCGCTGGAGACCGACGTTGATTCAATTTGGATATACTATGCCTGGGATGGGATTGCCGCGGAAATCCGGGGAACGGACGTTGATTACCTTGATCTGGGGACGATTGATCCTGCGCTGGATTTTTATACTCCGGTAATTGTTATCAATGATGCATGGGCCGCGGTTCACCCGGAAACGGCAAGGCGGTTCATAAAAGCCCTGAGCCGGGGCTATGTCTTTGCCATGGAAAATCCCGGCGAAGCTGCGGAAATCCTCCTAAAGTACGCTCCTGAACTGGATGGGGAACTGGTCCGGCGGAGCCAGGCATGGCTTGCTTCCCGCTATCAGGGAGATGCGCCGCGGTGGGGCGAAGTCGATCCTCTCCGATGGGAGGCTTTTTTCCGGTGGATGCACTCCCAGGAACTTTTGGAAAAGGACATTGGCGGCGGCGGCTTTACCAATGAATACCTTCCTTGATCAAAAACTGAAAGAAGTGGAGATGCGGGGATGAGTGAACCGGTTTTTTACTGCCGGAACATCATTAAGTGCTACGAGGGAATACCGGTAGTCAGCGGGATAAATCTGGACCTCGACACGGGTGGTCTTATTTCTTTGGTAGGTCCATCCGGGGTTGGCAAAACTACCCTGTTTAATATTCTTGCCGGAGTGGATCTTCCCGATAAGGGCCGTATTTTTCTGGAAGGAGAGGAGATCACCGGGATTGCCGGCAGGGTTAGCTACATGATGCAGAAGGATCTGCTCCTGGAATATCGGACCGTGCTGGACAATGTGATCCTTTCCCTGCTTATCCGGGGCCACAAGAAAAAGGCCGCCCGGGAATATGCGGCGGCTTTTTTTCAAAACTTCGGCCTTGCGGGTTATGAAAAAAAGTACCCCCGGCAGCTTTCCGGGGGGATGAGGCAGCGGGCGGCCCTGCTGCGGAGCTGTCTTCAAAGCCTAAAGATTTCCGGCTCAGAGCCAAATAACCCGGTGATACTGCTGGACGAACCCTTCTCCGCCTTGGACGCCCTGACCCGGCGGAATATGCAGGATTGGTTTCAAAACATTGTCAAAGGGCCATCGCTCCCCCTGGGGAACCGCCATCTTTCGGCGGTCTTGATTACCCATGATGTGGAGGAAGCAATTATCCTTTCCGACCGGGTGTATGTCCTTACCGGAATTCCCGGAGTGATCAGCACCGTATTTGATGTAAGCGCTCCGCGGCCTCGCAGCAGGGATTTTTCCCTTACCCTGGAATTTGCTGAACTGAAAAAGACTGTCCTGGATGCTATTGAGAAATGATTGGCGTTTTTATCCAATCAAGCTATACTGTTTTTTATGAAGACGGGTCCTAAGCTAAAGACACATTTGTTAAAACCTGATTTTTTTAAAAAATCTTGTGTATTTTACCTGGCTTTTCTGCTGCTGTTTTCTGCTGTCGGATGCATAAAGATACCCGAGTATACTCCGGAGGAACTGGAAAAAATCGCCGTCGAAGGCCCGGCGGCCCTTCTTGGGCGTACCATAAGCAAACCCTGGCGGGGAGAAGCCTTTGTCCCCGGCGTTTCCGGCGGGGTTTGGTATACGAGCGATTCGGCGGATCCAAAAAGTTTTAATCTGCTGGTGGCGGAACGGGATGCCAGTACCAGCGCCATCGTTAACAGCATGCACGATTACCTTCTTTCCTACGATGTGATCCGCCGGGAATGGAAAGCCCAGTGCGCCTTTCCGGAAATACAAACAGACGAAAAAAAGGGAACGCTCTCGGTGATCTATACCCTGCGGGAAAATCTATGCTGGAGCTTTTATAATTCGGACCGGAGGATCCCCGTTACCAGCGATGATGTAATCTTCTGGTACGACGAAATCGATGGCGATCAGACTTTTCACGGTTCCGCCTATAGCGGCCAGTTTGTTACCATGGAAGACGGTAAAATGGCCCGTGTTATTATCGAAAAGATCGACGATCGCCGTTTTGCCTTCCATTTTCCCCGGATCGTGGCGGATCCCCTGTTTCATACAAATATGAATTTCGGCCCCCGGTTTATCTATGAAAAAGCCAAGCAGGAAGGAGGAATCCAGGGGGTGCTGGATCTGTTCAGCATCGCCTCGGATCCAAAAGAAATACCTTCCGTGGGCCCCTGGTTCCTTACCGAGTATGTTCCGGGACTGCGGTTGGTGTTCCGCCGTAACAACGATTACTGGGAAAAAGACAGTGCCGGAGGAATGCTGCCCCCCTATGAAGAAAAGGTGGTCCAGATCCTGTCGGACACCACCGCTTTTCTTGTCCTAAAGGAAGGCCGTCTTGATGTATATTCCGCCCGGCCCGAAGATCTGGACAGCCTAATCCGCGATCAGGGGAAGGGGAGGGCTTTTTTCAGAAAAAGGGCTAATGATTATACGGTTTTTAATGCCGAAGGAAGTTTAGGATCGATACTCTGGAGTTTTAACCAAAATCCAAAAAACTTAAATCAACCTTACTATGACTGGTTTACCAAAAAGGAATTCCGCCAGGCCATGAGCTGTCTTCTTAACCGGGACCGGATCATTGCCCAAGTGTACCGGGGGTTGGGGGAATCAAAACTTGATTTCTTTTCCCCCATCAATCCCTATTATAATCCGGAGATCAAACTCCGGTATCTTTACAATCCTAATCGGGCGCTGGAACTGCTCCGGTCCATCGGGATGAAACAGGATGGACCGGGAATTATGCGGGACGACAAGGGCAGAGCGGTGGAATTTGATCTGACCATTCCCAGCGATACCACAGGTTATTCGGATATCGCTTCGATCATCGCGGACGAAGCGGTAAAGCTCGGCATCAAGATAAATATCCGGCCCACGGATTTTCAAAAAATGGTGGAACAGTTAAGCTATTCTTACGATTGGTCGTCGATTATGATCGGTTTGGGTACCAATTCTTTCCCCACCCAGGGAAGTAATGTCTGGCCTTCCAAGGGCAATCTTCACCTCTGGTATCCCCTTCAGGAAAACCCCGCCACAGAATGGGAGGCTCGGATCGATTACCTCTACAACGAAGGAGGGTATACCCTGGACAGGAAAAAGGCCCAGAAAATTTGGGATGAATATCAGCAAATTATCCTTGAACAGTGTCCGGTGATCTACCTGGTACGGCGCCGCAGTTTTTCTGCCCTGCAAAACCGCTGGGATTTTACCAACTTTTATTATGACAACCTAAACGGCGCTGAAATATCCTATTTATACCTTAGGTATACCAAATGAAGATACTGGCAGAACTATACCGTTTTAGAAAACGTTTTCCCCTGATCCCCTATTTTGCGGGCCGTCTTTTGATCATGGCGCTGATGCTTTTTCTTCTGGGATTTGCCGTCTTCGGCCTTATGAAGCTGGCTCCGGGGGATATTGTGGATCAGGTGATAATGCAGCAGATGATGAGCAGTACCGAGAGCCGATCCCGGATTCAACAGGCCCAGCAGGATTTTTCCGGCGAATGGGCCGAATCCCTGCGGAAAGAACTGGGCCTGGACAAGCCTTTTTATGTTCAATACTTTCGCTGGCTTAAACAGGTTCTGGTTGACCACGATCTGGGGGTAAGTCTTATTTCCCGGGCACCGGTTTCCTATCTTATTTCATCCCGGCTTTTGAATTCGGTTGTTCTGAACTTAATATCTCTGGTGATAATCACCGTTTTTTCGTTTTTTTTGGGAGTTTATTTTTCCAGCAAGGCCGGAACCGGCCCTGATCTGGCGGTAACTTTTTTTGCCCTGGTCTTTCATGCCTTTCCGGGGATTCTTCTCTTGATCCTGCTCCAGCTCTTTGCATCCCTGACAGGCCTCTTTCCTGTAACGGCCTATCCATTCTTTCCCTTTTCCGATGCTCCGGTACGGTTTGTTTTTTCCTACAGCCATCATATCTTTCTGCCCCTGCTGGCCGCGTTCCTTGGAGGAGTGGGAGGTACCCTTCGAATGATTCGGGCCACCATGCTGGATCAACTGGGCCAGCCTTACATTACAAGTCTCCGAAGCCGGGGCATCGCGGAATGGAAGGTGCATTTTAACCATGCCTTTAAAAACACGCTGAACCCCTATATCACCGGCAGTGCAAACCTTTTGGCGGACCTTTTTTCCGGATCCCTTATCATGGAGATCCTCTTTTCCTATCCTGGCATTGGGCGGCTGATGTACGAGGCGGTGATGCAGCAAGACGTGAACCTGGTCCTGGCCAACCTGATGTCCATCTCTTTTCTGGTTTTGCTGGGGATGGTCATTAGTGATGTGTGCCTGGCCCTGGTGGATCCCCGGATCCATTACGGAAAGGAAGGGGCATGAAACGTTTTTTAATCTACCTCCGCAGCCGGCCCCTGGGCATGGTATCCCTGGTACTCCTCTGCCTTATTTATTTTGTGATGATCTTTGCCGAATGTATCGCCCCCTATGGACCCAATACATCTTTTTCCGAACAGAGTTACCATCCGCCTAATGTGCGGTTTTTTAAAGGCCTCCAGGTCCAGAAATGCGAGGTGATTAATTCGGTAAACTGGAACTATGCACGCATTCAGGGGCAGTATGCGGCGGTAAAATTTTTTGCCAGGGGAGAACCGTACAAGCTGTGGGGAATTATCTCCATGAAGCGGCATCTTTTTACCACCGGAATATCCGAAAACAAAAACAACTACCCGGTATTTCTTATGGGCGCTGATAATCTGGGACGGGATCTTTTTTCCCGCATCGTTTACGGAAGCCGGATCTCTTTAACCATAGGGTTTATCGCCACCGCTATTTCCCTGATCCTGGCCATGTTCTTTGGAGGGCTGGCAGGATACTTCGGAGGAAGGACGGATTGGGCGATCATGAGGGGGGCGGAGTTTTTTATGCTGATCCCCGGCCTGTACCTGATCCTTTTTCTTCGATCCCTTCTTTCGGATAAGATGGATCCTGGCCAAACCTATATGATGATCACGGTGATCCTTTCCCTGGTGGGCTGGCCCGGTTCAGCCAGAACAATCCGGGGTATGGTTCACGCGATCAAACGGGAAGAATTTGTTCAAAACGCCCAGTTGGAAATGATACCTTCTTCCGTGATCATTTTTTCGTATATTATTCCCCAAATCGCCAGCCTCCTTGTAGTAAGTATAGCCCTTTCTGTGCCGGGTTTTATTATGACCGAAACTACCCTTTCCTACCTGGGATTGGGGATCAGCGATCCTGCTGTAAGCTGGGGTTCCCTTATCAAGCGGGATATTTCTACCATCACAAATCTAATGGCTTATCCCTGGCTCCTGAACCCTGTATGGTTTCTTCTGGGAGTTACCCTGGCGTTTAACTTCCTTGGCGACTGTCTTCGGGATTTTTACGATCCGTATCATGCGGTATTTGCACGAAGAAAATTTTTTTTCGGGTTCTTTTGCAAAGGCTCAAAAATGCAAAGAGTCAAGTGCGGCTCAAATGTTTCAAACCAGCCTTTGAGATTTAGTAACCCCGCAAGAGATAACGAAAGAAAACTTCTAGAAGTGGAAAATTTAACTGTAAATTTCTCCGTGCTTCGAGGGCGGGAAAACGTTTCTGTGGAGGCGGTGCGGGGAGTTTCTTTTTCGATGTGCCGGGGAACAACGCTTGGCATTGTCGGAGAAAGCGGTTCGGGGAAAAGTGTTACCGTTCAATCCATACCCGGGCTGCTGCCGAAAAATGCGGAAAAAACCGGATCGATATGTTACGAAGGCAGAAAAATCCTTAATGGAACAACAGAAGAATTACGGCAGTACCGCGGTAAAAAGATAGGTATGATTTTTCAGGAACCGGGCCGTTCCTATGATCCGCTGCAGAACATGGGGAAGGTATTTCTGGAAACCTTTAAGAACTGTGATCCTGAGATAACAAAAGAAGGGGCGGCAAAAAAAGCGGAGGTCCTTCTAGCCGAAGTGGGTCTGGAAAAGGGCAGTGAACGGCTTTCCAATTTTCCCCATCAGTTTTCCGGCGGCCAGCTCCAGCGTATCGGCATCGCCCTGGCGCTGGCCCAGGACTGCGAACTTCTTATCGCCGACGAACCAACAACCGCCTTGGATCTTACGATTCAAAAACAAATTATGGATCTTCTGAAATCTCTGCGTTCTTCCAGAAATCTTTCGATCATTTTTATCAGCCACGATATAGACCTTGTGGCGGACATAGCCGGCAGGATCATCGTTATGTACGGCGGACTGGTAATGGAAAGCGGCTCCGCTTCTCAAATAACCGAAACCCCGCTTCATCCGTATACAAGAGCTCTCCTTGCTTCATCCCCCAGGTTCGGTAGCCACTACAAAGACGGCCCCCTTGTTTCCATTCCGGGGAAAGTTACCGATCCGGCAAATCCAGAACAGGGCTGTCCCTTTGCTCCCCGCTGTCCCTTTACAAAAACCGAATGTACCTCGGCAATTCCGCCCATGGCTGTTGATGAAACAAGGGAACTGAGGTGTTTAAACATCTAAATGTCTGCTGCTGCTGCAAAAAAAAAGAAATACGCCTTACTGGTGGTTATATCCAAAAGCCCGCAGACGTGCCTGTGCCGCCAGATTAAGCGGACAGCCGCTGAACGTACGGTGTCTATAGTTATAAGAACGGATATTTCAGACAATTCAGCTTTCTGTGGCGCTAAAGCAGATGCACCGGGTCCACATCAGTTTCAACATAGACGGCATTTTCTTTTTCTCCTTCGTACTGTTTTAGAGCGGTCCGGGCCGCCCGGTGGAGAACCCCCAGGTTACTTCCCCGGAATAGGATCTGCCGGCGGTAATTTCCATTTTGTATGCCGATGGGACATTCGGCGGGGCCAAGAACTTCGTTTCCTGGTTTAAGCAGGGGCCGGGCCAGCGTCGCCAGACGGCCCACGGCCCGCTCGGCCTTTTCTTCTTTTCTGGACCGGACAATCAGCCGAATAAGCCGGGAGTAAGGGGGAAACCCCAGGATGGAACGCTGCGCAAGTTCGGTTTGATAAAAGCCGTCGATATCCAGGGCGCAGGCCCGGCTGATCGCCGGATCGGAGGGACGCAGGGTTTGGACGATCACTTTGCCATCGGGAAAGTAACGGCCCGCTCGGCCCGCGACCTGTACAATCAGGGAAAAAGTCCGTTCGGCGGCCCGGAAATCCGGCAAATGGAGTCCCGTATCGGCAAAGACCACTCCCACCAGGCGCACGCCGGGAAAGTTGAGTCCCTTGGCCACCATTTGAGTTCCCAGGAGAAGATCGATTTTCCCGGCTTTAAAATTTGAAAGTATTTCCTGAAGGCTTCCCTTCTTTCCGGTGGTGTCCGCATCGGCTCGGCTGATCTTCAGTTCCGGAAAAGTGTTTCGCACTTCCTCCTCGATAAATTCCGTCCCGAATCCAGAAAAACCCGCTTCCAGGGAACCGCATTGGGGGCAAGAGAGGGGAGGCCCGGTTTCATATCCGCAATAGTGGCATATGGCACGGTTTTTATTTTTATGATAGGTAAGGGACACGGAACAGCGTTTGCAGGTCAGCTCAAATCCGCAGGAACGACAATGATAAAAGTAGGCAAAGCCCCGGCGGTTAAGAAAGAGAATAACCTGCCTTCCCATAAGGATAGTCCGGCGAATCTCCTCTTTTAACTCTGCGGTAAGGCAGCCGGAAGTTTTTTCCAGACTGACCGGGATGATATCCGGCGGTTTTCCCCCGGAAAGACGGCTGCTCAGGGAAAAGCGCCGCATCGTCCCTTCCTGCATCAGTTTCCAGGCTTCCGCCGATGGAGTGGCGGAACCCAGAAGGAGCAGGGCTCCCTCGGTGGAAGAACGGCGCATGGCGATCTGTCGGGCATGGTAGCGGGGAGTGTTCCCTGATTTATAGGAACCATCGTGTTCTTCGTCTATGATGATAAGTCCCGGATTCCGCAGGGGGGCAAACACCGCTGACCGGGGACCCGCCACGATGCGGACCTCTCCCGATCTGATTCGCATCCACTCGCTAAGCCGTTCACTGCCGGTCATCCCCGAATGGAGGGTGGCCGCCGCCGTACCGAAGCGCCGGCCCATCAATTCCGCAAGCTGATGTGTCAAGGAAATTTCCGGTACCAGGTAGATCACATGACATCCTTTTTGGAGGATCCGTTCCGCCAGACGGAGAAAAACTTCGGTTTTTCCAGATCCGGTAATGCCGTAGAGGTAAGCCAGATTCGGTCCCGGTGGTTTTTCTCCGACCCCCCCCGGTTTTTGCAGAGCAGTTTTTTTCCCGGCAAAGGCTGCATCCGCCAGGGAGTCCAGTTCCTCCAGCGCATCCCGCTGTTCGCCGGAAAGCTTCAATTCTGCATCGTCAATACCGTCATCGCCGGCAAAAGAGGGGTAACCCTGAGCCCGCCGTCCCGATGGAATCATCGCCGCCAGGGCTTCTCCGGGGCCGCAGAGATAATAGGAAGCCATCCAGTTTGCCAAAGCAATATCCGCCTCGTCAAAGATTGGTTCCTTGTCCACCACCCGGCGCACTGCCTTGATCTTTTCCGGCGCTACCGCTGGCGCTTCTTCCCCGCCGCCCACGACATAACCCAGAATTTCCCGCTTTCCAAAGGGAACCATTACCCGCTTTCCGGGAACAGCTTCTCCTTTCTCATCACAGCGGTAACTGTAGGATTGTTCCAGGGGAAGATCAAAGATAATATCCAGGTAGGTGTTCACAGTGTTATCCAAGTCCTAAGCTACAGGAGCGCCACGCCGGCGGCGTATTCTCCGTCCAGTTCACAAAGTTTTGTCCGGAGTATTTTGAGATCCTCCCAAACAGGAACTTTTAGGCTTTCGTCCCGGAGCAAGGCACTGGGGTGAAAGGTTGGCAGGAGAGGGATGTTGAATTCATCATCCATTTCTTCCTGTGTTTGCAGGCCCGGAGTTCGCATAAGAAGGGTACCCCGGAACAGGGTGAATATTCCCCGGAGCCGGGTGATCCCTTCGGAACTGTCCAGCAGGGTTTTTACGGCGGTATTCCCCAGGGCCAAGATAATTTTTGGTTTGATGATCTTAATCTGTCTTACAAGAAATGGAACGCAGGCGCTGATTTCGTCTGTCTGGGGGCTGCGGTTTCCCGGCGGCCTGCATTTAATAATGTTGGCGATGTAACAATTCGTATCCCTGGAGAGGCCAATCTTTCCCTTTGAATCCAGCATACGATCCAGTAGTTGTCCTGCCCGGCCCACAAAGGGCCGCCCCGTAGTGTCTTCGTCCGCTCCGGGACCTTCTCCGATAACCATCACCAGAGGCGCAGGTATTCCCTCTCCGGGTACGGTGTTGGTCCGGGTTTTACAAAGTCCGCAGCGGGTGCAGGAAGCAACTTCGGCGGCGATGGTCTTTAGGGAATCTGTACCGGAATCCAGGGAATCGCCGGGGACTTTGTTCGGTGCTTCGGCCCGGGGTACGGCATTGCCGGGAAAAATGGTTTGATCAATATCATCCTGGAAGGCATATTCCTCATGGGGCCGCCTAAATCCCCCGCAAAGATAATCGCCGGCCATATCGAGAAAGTATGCAAGACCAGCCTTGTCATTTCCCGTCATTCGCCGTACCCTTCTGCCGTTCGCAGTTGAACGGTGTTCAATCCAGTGAGGTTCCCTTTCGGACAAAATCCCGGTATTTTTCGGGATCACTCTTAAAGGCAACAATGGGAGAACCTGGTTCCAGTTTGGCTTTTTCCAAAGCCCGGGAAGCTTCCATAAAAAGACGGTCCGCTTCTATAAGTCTGCCTGAGCGGGAACTGATGCCGGTAAGAAAATCGTTTTTGGAGTGGAAAGAACCGGAACAGGTTTTTAAGATCCGGGCATGGAATTCTTCGACCTTGGTTATGCCCTGTTCCAAACCGGCGTTGGGAATGATCACCGTAATTCCCCGGTCACCGTATTCAAAACTTAGATCCTTCAGGTTAAACAGTTCCACCGCTTCGTCGGCTATTTTTTTGTAGAGCCTGCCGTCGCAGTTAACCCCTTCTCCGCATTCCATAAGAAGGACCACCAAATCCTGTTCCGATGCGGCGCAGCGGTGGAGTTCCGATGCAAGCCTGTCCTGGGTATAGGATTCCCAGCCGATGTTGCTCCGGGGGGAATAAAGGCCGCTGGGTTTCGAACCGGACGATTCTACCGGCGTACTTTCCGGCAGGCTTAGATCATCTTCATCAAGAAAATCGTCCAGATGGAAGTCATCTTCGTCCGGGGTTTCCGGCTCTGTATCTGTTTCCTGAAGGGCGGGCTGGTCAAATAACAACTGTTCCATGTTGAGCGAATAGGGTTCGCCTTCGGCTTCCGGCTCTGTATCTGTTTCCTGAAGGGCGGGCTGGTCAAACAACAACTGCTCCATGTTGAGCGAATAGGGTTCGCCCTCGGCTTCCGGCTCTGTATCTGTTTCCTGAAGGGCGGGCTGGTCAAACAACAACTGCTCCATGTTGAGCGAATAGGGTTCGCCCTCGGCTTCCGGTTCGTCAAATCCGCCAAAATCATCATCCAGATTCGGGGCATACGAAGGAGACGGGATAAAAGAATCCGCTCCCAGCCCGGAACTGGGAAGAGAACGTCCCCGGGAACGGAGGATGGTAATAATCATGGTAAAGAATGAAAGGATCAGAGCCCCCAGAATTGCCGTGAGGGTTAGTTTGAGTACCCGGATTACATTATCATAATCAAGGGTATTAAAAACCGCATGGATGTTTACGTTCCGGAATCCGGGGATATCCACCGGCTTGGCTTGGAGGGGAGCATAACCAAAACGGGAGTTAAAACGGGGAGTTTGATCCAAGTTGATTAACCCGCCATTTTCTTTTTCAAACCCCAAGGAACCCAGGGAACCGGTGATGATGATTCCCTGGAGGGCGGTACAATCAGCCAGCCGTTTACGAATCTGCTCCCTGAAGGGTTCTGTAAAAAACTCCGAACTATTTTGGGTGATAAGGCTTTTCATCCCATCCAGTTCCTGTTCTGCCTGGCGCTTTTGCTCCTTGATACTGATGTACACCTCAAAAGCTCCATGCAGGAAGGCCGCCAAATATATCAGTATGCAGAACAGGGCTATAACAGCCGGGATCTTTGACCTCACATTATTCCTCACTGAAATATTGTATACGATTTTTTATTTTTCTGCTAGGTTTATTATAATGAATTTGCGAAAAACCTTGCTTCAACCGGGCTGGTATTTCCAGAATCCTCTAAAAATTGGGGATTTTTTGCAAAAAAGCGCCGAAACCGGTCCAAAACCAGCGGGACGGACCATTGCCGCTGTGGCCCCCCATGCGGGATGGCATTATTCCGGATCCTTGGCGGCTTGGGCAGTGGCGGCCCTGGGGGTAGATAACCCTCAATTCGGAATTGACCGGCCCGGTACGATAGCCATTATCGGAGGCCACCTGCCGGAAGGTATGCCGGCCCTTTTTGCCATGGAGGATGCGGCGGATACCCCCCTGGGAGGCATGGAAATAGACGGGGAACTGCGGGGAGTCCTTTTAAATAATTTTCAATCCATCCCCGGCTTTAAAACCGCCGAAGATCGGTATCAGGATAACACCGTGGAGGTCCTCCTCCCCATGGTCAAATACTTTTTTCCCGAAGCAATGCTCCTCTGGGCCCGGTTTCCTGCGGATATTCTTTCTTTTAATGCGGGGAAAATTCTGGCCCGGACCGCCGCTTCTCTGGACAGGGAACTCCTTGTTTTGGGATCCACCGATTTGACCCATTATGGAGCGCATTACCATTTTTGCCCCCATGGTACCGGCCAGGAAGCTTTAGACTGGGTAAAAACGGTGAATGACCGGCGCTTTATCGGTGCTGTGGAAGCGGGTGATCCCTCCGCCGTGTTGAACCGGGCCGGGGAGGAACATTCCGCCTGTTCAGCCGGAGCCGTCCTGGGAGTAATGGGCTATGCGGAAGAATTCAGGGCCGCAGGAATGCCAGGCTCGAAGGGCAGTGCCGCCGAACTTTTGGCTTATGGAACCAGCGCTGATATCAGCATAGAAGATGAAGGGGTGTTTCCCGATTCCTTTGTAGGTTACGGTGCGTTTGTCTTTACCGCCTGAGCAGACGCTGTTTTTCCAGGGGAATTTCCCGTTTAGCAAAGAGGCAGTGTGACTTTTTTTAAGAAGCTGAAGAACAGGCTGTTTCCAAAACCGCAAATTATCCTATCCCCCAAACAGATATTTCCATTGGTTGGCAGTTACGTTTTGTCCAAGGTAAAGCCCCAGTTCCGGGCGGTGCTGCTGGTCAGCATATTTTTGGCTGCTATTCAATACTTTGTGCTGAGAGCGCCGCTGCAGCATTCGCTTTCGGTGGCTGTTTGCGTAGGTGCGGCAATTCTGGGACTGTCGTTTTTTTTGGAGGGGCTCTTTCTGGGGATCATGCCTCTGGGCGAACAGTGCGGGATGAGGCTGCCGGCGAAGATCGGCGCCGCCGGAGTCGCAATTTTTTCCATTGTTATCGGCATTGCGGCAACCCTGGCGGAGCCGGCCATTGCCGTGTTACAGCACCAGGGGAGCATCATTCCCGCATGGAATGCGCCGCTGTTGTACCTCTTGCTCAACCGCGGTACTACATGGCTTGTGGCGGCCATTGCGGCGGGGGTGGGGTTTTCGGTGGTGCTGGGAGTATTCCGTTTCATGTTTGGCTGGGCGTTTAAGCCGCCGGTGTTTATCATAATTCCAATTATTGTGACCGTAAGCTGCGTGTTTGATCAAAACCCCGTTCTCCGCCCGGTGGTGAACCTTGCCTGGGATGCGGGCGGAGCGGCAACCGGAGCGGTGACCGTACCGATCATTCTGGCCCTTGGCTTGGGTGTGGTGAAGACCGGAGGGAAAAGTTCGAACAGCTCTGGACTGGGGCTGGTTACCCTTGCTTCGGCGCTGCCGGTGGCGGGCGTTCTGCTTCTGGCGGCACTGCTTGGCTCCAGGGTGCCCATGCCTTCCGGTGCGCAGGCTTTTTTTTCTCCTGAACCGGAACAGCGGGCAAAGGCGGTCTATGTCGCAGGAGGTACGGAAGAACTGGCAAAAATGGCTGAAGAGGCGGTACAGTCCGGCGATCTTTCCAGCGAAGAGTATTACAGGAATTTTCCCGATCAGCCGTTAAACATAAAACATCTGCAGAATGAGGAGTCGGCGTTCAGTTCCCGGTCGCTTTTGGATTTTTTCCACGCCGCACTCTTTGCAGTCCTGCCTCTTGCCTTGACACTGATAATTTCCATTATTTTGATTGCCCGGGACAGAATACACAATTTTGATGTCGCCGTTTTGGGAATAGCATTTGCAGCGATAGGAATGTTTGCCCTTAACCTTGGAATGACCGGCGGTATCACTGCCCTAAGTTCCCAGGCGGGCAGTTCCTTCAGGCACGCCTATTCGGAAACAGCCCGTACCGATGAAACGGTAGTACTAAAAGGAGTCGGCGATTATTCGTTCATAACGGTTCCGGGGGAAACGGGACCGGAAACCTACATCTGGATTGCCGGAGAAAAGGGATTGTCTCCGCAAAAATTTGTTCCCGAGCGGCTCTCAGATCAAACCTATGTTCACATTCCCGTTGATCGGGCTTTGTTTGACCATTTTGGCACCACCGGCGCTTATCTGGCAATTTTGGCGATTGCCTTTCTTTTGGGATTTTTGGCGATTTTTGCCGAGCCTGCCCTTGCTGTTACCGCCGTTACCGTCGAGGAAATGACCACGGGGACTTTTAAGCGAACAAAGTTGATTTTGATCGCCGCCGTCGGTGTGGGCTGCGGCATGGCCGCTGGTTTTGCGCGGGTGCTTTTCAGTAATCTGCTCCCTATAGGAAGCATTCACCTAACGTGGATGCTTGCGCCCTGCTATGCGCTGGCGCTGATCCTGACGGTTTTTGCGCCGGAGGATTTTTCTTCGATAGCGTGGGATGTGGCGGGCATTGCTACCGGTCCCATCGCCGTTCCTATAATTATTACCACCGGCCTGGGGCTGGGGAGCGATTCCCTGCGGGCAGACGGCGCCTTTGGCATTGTGGCCATGGCAAGCGTTTTCCCGATCATTGTGATCCTGGTGTCGGGGATCATCGACACGGAAAAATCGAAGCGGGCTATAGGGGGCGGCTATGCAGAATAGTCTTTCCAGCATCATCTGTGTTGCAGATATGAACATTGCCAAAGCCATGGATCAGTGCCTTGAAGACCTTGCTTTGCCCGAAATATTTGTCCAGCCTGCTAAACAAATGTCTTTGATTGATCATCAGGGCTTTTTCGGGATTCATCCGGGAACCAGGCTTGATGAAAGGCGGGCCTTGATTTACCGGTTTTATGTTCCTTCCGTATATGAAGAAGGGATAATGCGCCGCATTGCCGAGGCGACGGATCTAAAAATGGGAGGGAGAGGCTGTGTCCTTGCACAGCATATTGATCTTCGCCGGGGAACGCCGCTTTCTTTTGATACCGAAAAACTTGACAGGATCTGCGGAAATATCGGCAAATTCCAGTATGAAGAACACGCCCTTATAAGCTGTATTGTTCCCCGGGGATCCGGAGATTCCCTTGCCCGGGCGCTGCTTGAACTGGGTATCTGTGTGCCGGTTATTTTTTTTGGTACCGGCATGGGTGTCAGGGACAAACTGGGATTGTTAAGGATAACCATCCCAGTAGAAAAAGAGATTCTCTGGCTTGTCGTTCCTCGTTCCGATGCGGAGCTTGTTGAAAAGACCCTTATTCCCCGGGCCCGCCTTGATGCCCCCGGCCAGGGTTTTTTGTACCGGCTCTTTGTCCATGCACCGGTGGTAAATTTGCGAATCAGGCAGGGAAAACGCACCCATGCGGCGACAATGGAGCAGGTCATCGCCGCCCTGGATGAGGTTCATGGATCGAGTGACTGGCGCCGCCATGGATCTCACCGGCACAGGCCCGTCCATGAAGAAAGAGCCGTTAATACCTACGGACTTTTTTTTATCGGTGAGGAAGAAGAAGTGGAGTTGTTCCGCAGAACGGCAATGGAAAATGGCGCTCGAGGCGCAACCCATAATTATCTTGAAAGGCGCAGTTACTCAAATCTTGATCAGGAGCAGGCCATGGAATCACATTCCCGGGAACTCTGTGACATTATCGTTTCCCATGATGTGGTGGAAAAACTTCAGAATGCCCTTACAAAAACGGGCCTTTTTGACGGCAAAAGCTCCTGCGTGCTCAAGACCTTCAATGTGGAGATGCCCTCCGCCGTTTACCGCCGCTAAATATTATTCCAGGCAGGATCCAGACAATTCCCCGGCACAAAGGGCCGTATGTGCCAGGGGCTGTCTCCAGCTAAAGCGGCCAGCGCAGCTTTGTCCTGTTCATCAAAGTAGGGTTTTTGTTTATTGTTTGGCCGCGGGGACAATGCCGTGCTGCCAAATGGTAATGCCAGGCTGCGAAATTCATGGGAGATACCCGAAGCGCGGATTAGGGCGGAACTGTGTTTTATCGCTTCGCCGGGATCGGCAGTCCCCGAAACATTTTCCGGCACCAGTTCACTGTACCGTTCCGGAGAAGTTTTTAGATCCATGGCGATATAATCGGGCCGGGTTTTTTCGGCGTTAAATAGGGTTTCCAGCGCATCGGGCAAAAGGCCGTTGGTGTCGAGTTTTACTTTAAGCCCCAGTGTTTTGATTTGCTCAATCAATTCACCAAGACCAGGAAACAAAGTCGGTTCACCGCCGCTTAATACGGTCCCTCCCAGTACCTTGCGGCGTTTTTTTAGGTGCCCTAGGGCTGCTTCCAGGGTGATATAATCTGCATTCGCATTAATGCCGTCCTCTTGCGAATAATCTGCATTTCCCAGTACCAGTTCCCGGTTGTGGCACCAGGGGCAGCGAAGATTGCAGCCGGGAAAAAAGATCCCAGCACTTATCAACCCAGGATAGTCAACAAGGCTGGTTTTTCGAAGGGCGATGAGTTTTTTTAGGGTTATTGAAGCGGCCACGGAGTAACTATATACTGGAACTATGGCCATTGCAAATGCAGTTAAGGATGCCCTTGCTTCATCTTCGATGATCCGCAAGCTATTTGAAGAAGGGAACGAATTAAAAAAACAACACGGCCCGGAGAAGGTTTTTGATTTTTCCATTGGGAACCCCGATCTGGATCCGCCTCCGGCGTTTTACCGTGTTTTTTCCCGGCTGGCAGAGGAAGATGCTGCGGGAAAATCAAAGGGAACCCACGGCTATATGCCCAATGCGGGATTCCCTGCAGTCCGGGAGACGCTGGCAAAGAAAGCTTCCGCTGATCATCACTGCACTGTACCGGCATCCCACATTATCATGTCGGTGGGAGCAGCGGGGGGCCTTAACGTGGTCTTTAAGAGCATTCTTAACCCTGGTGACGAAGTGATCGTCCCCAAGCCTTACTTTATGGAATACCGATCCTATGTTAGTAACCATGGAGGAAAACTTATTGAGGCAGAAAGCCTTTCTGATTTTGCCCTTGATGTTCGTTCAATAGAAAGAGTTCTTTCCCCAAAGACGGCGGCGGTGCTGATCAACTCTCCCCACAATCCAACCGGAAAGGTGTATTCCGCCGCCGATATTGCCGCCCTGGTGGAACTGCTGCGAGGTTACGGAAACAGGACGGGACGGCGGCCCTGCCTCGTGGCGGATGAACCTTACCGGGAAATTGCCTACGACGGGATTACCGTGCCGCCGATCCTTTCCGCCTACGAAGAATCGATCGTGGTTACTTCCTATTCAAAGAGCCTTTCCCTTCCCGGTGAACGGATTGGGTACATTGCCGCTGCGCCGGAGATTAGCGGCAGGGAAGATCTTCTGGGGGCCATGATCTATGCCACCAGGGTACTGGGTTTTGTCAACGCCCCGGCATTGATGCAGCGCATGGTGGCGGAACTTACCGGAGAACGGGTGGCGTTGGAAGTATACGAACGCCGCCGTGCTGCCTTTAAGGAAATTCTGGACCATGCGGGAATACATTATGCGAAGCCGGAAGGGGCTTTTTATTTTTTTGGCAAGGTGCCTCCCAAAAACGCCGGCAGTAAAACAGAAGAAACAGGCGGCGACGAGGCTTTTTCTGACTGTCTGAAAAAACACCTTGTTCTGGGAGTACCGGGAAGCGGTTTTGGCGCCCCCGGCTGGATACGCTTTGCCTACTGCGTTGACGAAGGGGTGATCCGCGCTTCCGCACCAGCTTTTAAGGAAGCGGTGGAGGAGTGGCGTCAATAAAACATTGATACGCCGTATTAACGCTCTGCCGGTTAATTTTCTTCTACTCTAAGAAGGTAATACTCAGGTTCATCATCCAGGTAGCTGATCCGCAGGTAATACCGTCCTGGATTAAGGCGCTGTCTTAGCTGGGAAGAATAACCCGGGCCGCCGTCGTCATCTTCGGCGATAAGCCTTAAGTTATTGTCAAAAAGTTCCAGATAGGTGTCCACCTGGCCGCTTCTTTCTCCCCGGGCAGTAATACGGTATATACCGGCGGTTTCTGCGGTAAAGAAGACCCAGTCCGCATCGTCACCGTCAATAAAAATGCGGCGCTGAGTTTCGCCGATCTTGATTTCTTTTGCCTGTTCCGGTGTATCGTCGGGATCGTACTCGTCTCCCGTTTGTTCTTGAATGCGGGTAAACAAAAAATATGCTCCTGCGGCATTCCTGCCGTTACCCTGAACCATGATGTAGTAGGTTCCGCTTTCTAATGATCTGATTATTCTGGCATTGCCGCCCTGACTTTCCGAATCTTCACTTCTGGCTAATTCCCTGCCGGAATCGTCATTGAGGAAAAGCAGGGTAACAACTCTTCCACGGGTATAGATCCTTACCCTAGCTTCGTTGGGTAAGGTAAAGGAATACCAGTGCTGATCGCCCGGGGTAAGGAACGATTCCACTTCTCTCCTTTCTAAGGGAAAGGCTGATGCTTGAGTTTGATTATTCCGGTTTGGAGGCAGCGGTATTTCCCGGACAGAAAATTGATAGGGCCCCGTGTCGCTTCTTCCATACCCCCTGACCATGGCGATGTATGGTTTTCCTCCTTCAAGGAAGTATTCAATCCGGGCGTTTTCTCCTTCGCCGCTGTCATCATCTAGGGCAAGCCTGTTTCTTTCTTTGTCGTAGAGCTCCATCACTGTATCGGTGGGGCCAAATGTTTCCATGACGGCAAGCATATTTCTTTCGGGACGAATTAGATGCCAATCCTGGTCATCCAGGTGAATGGTTCTGGAAATGACCTGGCCGTCTATGATAACCGCTATGGGGTTTTCCCAGGAATCTTCTTCATAGGCGTCTCTGGGTACGGAGAAATGCCTTGAAGAAGACTCTGTAACAAGAAGGTTCGCCAGGGCAGGGGTTTTTTCCAAATCGTTAGTCCATGATGCAAGGACAGCGGAATTGTCCTTCGCTGACAACCGGGTATAGATCCGGACAATTTCTCCCAAATCGAGGATCTCTCCGGAAAGAACATAGTCTCCCCTGACATTGGGGGCAGAGGAAAACACCGTAAAGCCGCCGGTTCCTGACAATAGGCTGATCAGGTTTTGCCTCCAGTAGTTCCCCAGAGGTGTCTCTATTCCGGAGCTTGCAAAAAAGGCAATTTCAACAGATACGGTTCTTCCGGCACCGCGAAAGTGTTGGGTTATTTTTTCCGCCGCGGCACCGCTTTCCCGATCCAATTCCGCCAGCGACTGCGCTTGACTGAAAAGCGGCATCGTCAAAAACAGTAAAAATACCGCCGCAAAAACAGCTTGGTTTTTTTTATTCATCCATTTAATTCCTTATAAGCTAATTTTTTATTAGCCGTTGTCTTCATTCTTTATTATTTTTGCTGCTGTATCAATGTCCAGGTCTTCCCGGCTCTTCCTTTGGGCAATGTCCCGCAGGGTAAAGCGGCCTGTGTCGTAATTGGGAATGATCACCCAGGGGATGCCTTTTTTCTCAGCCAGGATAAACATCTGGGTGTTTTTTTTGGGTTCAAAAAATACTTCGCAGGTAAGACCCCGCTGGCGGAAAAGCGCCGCCGCTCTCTGGGCTTTGCCGGCGTCATCCGGTTCCAGGCAGGCCAGGGCCGCACTAGCGGCACCGTTGCGGTTTTCCCGGAGGCCCAATTCTTCCAGAGCCGCATCGAGGCGGTCCAATCCAATAGAAGCCCCCACGCCGCAGACCGGCTCCTTTGAATAGATCCCCGTCAGATTGTCATAGCGGCCCCCGGAACAGATCGACCCTATGCCGGGGAGTTTGTCGATGAATGTTTCGCAGACTACCCCGGTATAGTAATCCAGCCCCCGGGTAATTGAAGGATCAAGGACAAAACCTTCCTCCACTCCGGCGTCTTTCATAAAACGGCGGAGTTCTTCCAGCCGCCGGGTATCATCTCCTTCTCCCGCGGCGCCGGTAAGTTTTTTCAGGGTCTTGTCAAAATCACCTTCTTCTCCAAAGGAAATAAAATCAAGAATTTTTTGGCTTTCTGTTTTTTCGGTAATCGCCTCCAGCAGTTCCCGTACTCCGTCCCGGCCTATCTTGGCCAGTTTATCAACCTGCCGGAGAATTTCCGGCGATTTTTCTTCCGCTCCCAGGGAAGCCAAAAAGCGGTTAAAGAGACCCCGGTGGTTGATGCGGATGGTAATCGAATCCGCCAGAGCCTGGAGGGTACTGCGAATCATCAGGAGGATTTCAAAATCCGCGGCGGTGCTGTCACTTCCTACTATATCAAAATCGCACTGGGTAAATTCCCGATACCGTCCCCGCTGGGTATTTTCTCCCCGCCAGACCTTGGCGATATGGTACCGCTTAAAGGGCATGATCAATTCATTCCGGTGTTCCGCCGTAAAACGGGCAAAAGGGACGGTGAGATCGAAGCGAAGGGCCACATCCCGGCCTCCGTGATCGGTAAAACGGTATACCTGTTTTTCCGTTTCCCCTCCGCCCTTGCCCAGGAGTATTTCCGCATATTCCAATGCAGGGGTGTCGATGGGGAGGAACCCGAAGGACCGGAAGGAGGCTTCGATTTTTTTGATCATTTCCCTGCGGGTTAATTCCTGGAGGGGGAGAAAATCCCGAAAACCCTTAAGAACCCGGGGTTCTATTTGGAGCATTATTTGGCCTGTGTGGGAACGCTGTGAAGGTTTAGCCAGTAATCGTCGAGGATCTCCACCAATTCGGGACTAAAACTCATTTTTGATACGGTCCTGACTATGCCCTGTGGAAGTTGTACCGCCGTTTCTACAACACCGGAGACCGAAACCCGGTATTTTTTGAAAAAAAGCTGGTAGTTTATCGGCGTACCAGCGGTGCGGACCGGGGCCCCTGCCGCTTCCAGATGTTCCATCATTTTGCTGTGGAGGTTTACCATCTGGATTCGCCGCCCATCGGGGGTGCCATCGGCAACGGTGGCAAACATATTGTATCCCATAATTTTGGCCGTCTCGGGAGTTATGTGGATCGGCGTTTTGGCATAATCATCGTACTGGAACCGGAGTTTGTCCTGAGATTCCAAAAAGCCCCCCAGGATCCGGACAAGCTCATCGGGGGTGCTTTTGTAATCTATAATAAAAAGTCCCACGTTTTCCCGGCCCTTCATTTGGCCTACTTGGGCAAGGGTACATCGGATAAAGAAATTTAGCGGTTCAACCCTGCCGGGTCTTAAAAAAGAAATGGACAGATTAGCAATGGCATTGACATATTTTTGAAAAAAGGCCAGTTCCTGTTTAGAAAGGGAAGCAATAAAGAGAGATCGTCTAAAGCCAAACTGAAAAGGGATGCAGAGGATCATGTAGTCTTCGATTTTTAGGGAACAGTGGCTGCGGTCTACCCCCAGTTTTCCCAAAGCATATTGATTACACGCTATACTTTGTTCACTGAATCGGGCTAAATACTGTGCCGCCCCTGCCGGCGCGTTGGCCATGAAATTCTCCTATTGAACTAGTATGGCAGTTTTTCGGTTTCTTTTCAATAAGAGAATGGCCCGTACTGGCATTGCAAGATTAAATATCTTCAAAACGAATACCCTCGCCGGCGGGGATGGGATTCTGGACTTTGCGTCCTACAATGGTTCTTTCCCACCGGGGGTGGAGTCCGGGGCGAAGGTTTTTTTCTGTCCGCAGGACGGCGATCATGGCCGGCTCTATGATTTCCCCCTCCGCAATGTCTCGTAGGGCATGGATGGATCGGTTAGTCCGGCCATAAGAAGCCGCTTCCGAAGGGGCCAATGCCTTTATCCCGCTTCCCAGCGTTTTTTCCACCAGCCCGAATCCGAATTCGGCCTGCATTTCCTCGATAAGCCGGGCCTTTTCAAGGGACATGGCCCAGCGCAGGGCAGAGGTCATCCGGGAAAAATCTTCTGGATCCAGAGCAATGGCGTCATCCAGGCCTGGATCGTTCCTGGAAAGACAGAAATGCTTTTCGATGGCCGCCGCTCCCATGGCGGTTCCCAGGATTGGCACTAACAGGGGGTCCGGGGAATGGTCGCTGATTCCCACGGAGAGACCAAAAATTCCCGCCAAATGGGGTAAAACCCGCAGGTTATACTCTTCCGGCGGGGCAGGATAGGCCGTAATGCAGTGGAGGAGGGTGAGATCATGGCGGGGTATTTTAATAATTTCAAGGGCCGTTTCGATATCTCCCAGGGTGGAAACTCCCGTAGAAAGATATACCGGTTTTCCCCATGATCCAATTTCCTCCAACAATGTGGTATAATTAAGTTCCGGAGAGGCAATTTTTACCATTTTGGGGCCGATTTTTTTGAGTAAAGCGGCGCTTTTTGGGCCAAAAGGGGTTGCCAGGAAGCAAATTCCCAATTTTTCTGCCTCATTTTTGATCTCCCCATAGAATTCCTCCTCCTGTTCCAGGCCTTTAAAGACCAAATAGAGGGGAATAGCTCCTCCTGGAAGCCCTACTGTGCCGGTATTGGGGTGGAGAATCTCACCAGCAAAGACAATTTGGCACTTGATGCAGTCCGCTCCGGCTTCCGCCGCCGCTGCAACCAATTCCCGGGCTTTGATCAAATCTCCCCCGTGGGAGGTTCCTAATTCTGCAATAATGAAGGGTTTTTTGTTCATTGACCCACTTTACATTTTTTTTAAAAGGAGGTATACTTTTTTAATTATTTTGAATTATTCTTCAGGATGAGGAGTTACCATGAAAAACCTAAAATGCGATGTTTGTCATAAAGACATAACTACCGCTATCAAACAACGGGACTACTTTCACATGGCTCATAGGGACATTTGCGAAGCCTGTCATGATCAGATGGAGCGTTCCATTAAGCCCGTGGTCAGGACCAAACAGCCTTTTAGTTATGAATGGTACGACAGGCTGGTTCGTGACTCGATCGAGAAGGCCATTGTCAAGGGCAGGTGGGAAGCCCGTTAACCATAACAGGAAACAGGGGCGATCGATGGAAACATTGAGACGCCTTCCTGTTTCCGGCATTCATTCATTTGTCTTAAATTCACCACTCAGGCACAGATCTCAGGAAAGGAGTAGATATGTCCGGCCATAGTAAATGGGCGACAATAAAACATGCTAAGGGTGCCGCCGATGCAAAACGGGGCCAGGTATTTACCAAACTGATAAAAGAAATTTCCATTGCAGCCCGGATGGGCGGGGGTAACCCGGAGGGGAATCCCCGGCTGCGGACCGCCGTTATTAAAGCCCGGGGGGCCAATATGCCCAAGGACAACATTGACCGGGCGATAAAAAAGGGAACCGGCGAGTTGGAAGGGGTTACCTACGAAGAACTGACCTACGAAGCCTATGCCGGCGGCGGGGTGGGGCTCCTTATTGAGGTCCTCACGGACAATAAAAACCGGGCCGCGGCGGATGTCCGGAACATCCTTACCCGGGGGGGCGGAGAACTGGCCAAGGCCGGTTCGGTGGCCCGGCTCTTTAAACGTCAGGGGATTATTACCCTGGACGGGGAAAAATACACCGAGGACCAGGTGATGGAAGCGGCCCTGGAAGGGGGGGCCGAGGATGTTTCTGCCGAAGGCGGTATTATCGAAGTAACCAGTGTTCCGGAAGATTTTGAGGCCGTCATGGAATCATTAAGCGGCAAGGATTTTGAAACCCTCAGCGCCGAAATAAGCATGGTAGCCGAAACGGAGATAACCCTGGACAACGATGCCACCGCCAAGGCACTGCGGATGATCGACAAACTGGAAGAAAACGACGATGTCCAGAATGTATACCATAATATGGCTATGCCGGAAGGTTTTTCCCCTGAATAACGGTGAAACGCCGGATCATCGGAATTGATCCCGGCCTGGCTTCCACCGGCTGGGGTGTTGTGGACTATGAGCAAAGCCGGATCCGGTATCTGGCCCACGGTTGTATAGAAACGATAGCTGCTCTGCCCAGGGCGGAGAGGCTTTTTTTTATTTACCGGGAAATCAATAACGTACTGGAAACCTATTCCCCCACGGAAGCAGCCATGGAAACCCTCTATTTTGGAAAAAATGTTTCCAGTGCTATCGCCGTGGCCGAGGCCCGGGGTGTTCTGTCCCTGGCAATGGCTGAACGGAACCTTTCTTTGGCAGAATGTACCCCCCACGAAATCAAACAGGCCGTTGTGGGTGTCAGGAAGGCGGAAAAAGATCAGGTCCAGGAAATGGTAGCTCTCATTCTGGGGCTGCCGGTAATTCCCAAACCGGATCATGCCGCCGATGCCCTGGGGGCGGCAATCTGCGCCGCCCATGCGGCCATTATGGGCTCACCAAAAAGATGAGTCCATAATGCAGCGCTAAATTTTGTTATTCGTAGACAACCGCTTGTACTTCCGGGGTATCAAGATTGTCCTTGTCAGCCCAGACAAAACCGGAGTCAATGTGGCTTGGCAGGGTTTCGCCTTTCAGCGCCCTTACCGCCGCCGCCACGGTTTCGTAACCCATGCCGACCGGATTCTGCTGTACCGCGCCGTACATAAGGCCGGATCGGATAGCGTCAAGCTGGAGCTTCCCTGAATCAAATCCAATGACAAAGATTTGTCCAGAAATACGCAATTCGTTTACCGCATTGACCACGCCGATGGCGGAGCCTTCGTTGGCGCCGTAGTAACCCTTAAGATCAGGGTTTGCAGCGATAACGGCCTTGGCAATATCCGCCGATCTAAGGTGATCCCCGAGGCCGTACTGGACATCGACAACTTGGATATTGGGGTAATTCGATGCCATCCGTTCAAGGAATCCGTCCCGCCGTTCAATACCGGTACGGCTGGTTTGGTCGTGGACAATAACCGCCACCTTGCCGCTTCCGCCGATGGCTTCCGCCATTTTATCCGCCGCCAAGGCCGCCGCCGCTTTGTTGTTGGTGGAGACCGTGGTAAGGGGAATATCGGAGTCGACGCCGGAGTCAAAGGCGATTACCGGAATCCTGGCTTGTTCAAGCAGGGGAATGGCGGCTTTACTGTCAAGGGCCGCAAAACCCAGGGCCTGAGGTTTTTTTCCCAGTTCGGTTTGAAGCATTTCCATCTGCTTGTCAACCTGAGACTCGCTTTCGGGGCCGATAAAGTTGATTTCGACATCGAAATCTTTCGCAGCCTGTTCTGCCCCTTGTTTTACTGCCTGCCAGAACTGATGCTGGAATCCCTTTGACACCAGGGGAATGTAGGTCTTCCCGGACTGCGGCTGAGGACAGGCGGTAAACATGCCCGCCACAATTGCCGCGCAAAGGATCAATAACGCTGGTTTTTTCATTTCTTCCTCCAATCGATAAAATCCCATGAAAACTTCATGGTTTATTTTCTGCGGCACTTCCCGCTGAAAACCTGTTTTTATGCTGTTTCAAAACTCTGCCGGCTTTGGAACAGCTTATTTTATCCGCCTCCGGGCGATGTCCATATAAACAGCGCCGATAACGATAATGCCGGTCACCACCATCTGCCATTCCTGGGGAACTGAAAGAATCCTCAGGCCGTTGGTAAGGACGGTGATGATAAAGGCTCCTATGATGGTCCCTAAAATACTGCCCTCGCCGCCGGAAAGCGAAGCGCCTCCGATTACCGCCGCAGCGATGGCGTCCATCTCGTAACCCGGCCCCATGGCGGGCTGGGCCGAACTGAGGCGGCTGGCCATTACAATTCCGGCAATGCCAAAGAATATGCCGCTCAGGCTGTAAATTCCCATTTTCCACAGATCTGTGTTAATTCCCGATAAACGCGCCGATTCTTCGTTGGATCCGATGGCAAAGGTATAGCGGCCCAGAATTGTTTTGGAAAGAATAAAGGCCGCCGCAATCGCTGCGATAAAGAAAATAATCACTCCGGAAGGAATACCTAACACTTCCTTTAGTGCGATGTTGGAAAACCCTTTTACATCTGTAAGATAAACAGGTTTGGTTCCCGAAATGATCAGATTGAGCCCCTTGGTAACGTTCATCATACCCAGGGTGGCGATAAAAGGCGGCAGTTTAAGTTTTGCCACAAAAGCGCCGTTGATCAACCCGCAAAGGGCGCCGCAAATAACGGCTGCAAAAAGTCCGGCGGGTACGGGAAAATTCAGCTTGGTGATAAAAACAGCGCACATTACCGAACAGAAGGTCATGACCGTACCGATGGAAAGATCAATCCCCCCGGTGATAATGATATAGGTTATTCCCACCGCCAGGATTCCGTTTACCGCCGTCATCAGGAGGATGGTTTTCATGTTGCTGTAGGTCCGGAAATTGGGGGAAAGAATTGAAAAGATAACAATGAGCAAAATCAGGCTTGAAAAGGCCAGAACAGTCTGGGTTGCCTTTGAATTGAATTTCAGGATCATATTTACTCCTCACTTCCTTTTTTGCTTTGTAATGTGGCATAGTACATTATTTTTTCCTGGCTGCTTTCTTCGTTTTTCATAACCGCCGTGACGGTTCCTTCGCACATAACAACAATTCTGTGGCTCATGCGGAGGATCTCCGGCAGTTCCGATGAAATCATGATGATTGCCTTCCCCTGGTCCGCCAGTTCGTTGAGCAGTTTATAAATTTCACCTTTGGCGCCGACATCGATTCCCCTGGTGGGTTCGTCAAAAACAAGAATATCGCAATCCCTGACAAGCCATTTTCCTATCACCACTTTTTGCTGATTTCCGCCGGAAAGGTTTTTTGCCGGCTGTTCTATCGAAGGCGTTTTTGTATTGAGCTTTTTTACATATTCTTTGGTTATTTCTTTTTCTTTTTGTTTTTGGATCATGCCCAGGGGATTAATAAATTTTGACAATGAAGCCATGACGGTGTTTACCCTGACCGGCATATTCAACGCCAAGCCGTAAAGTTTGCGGTCTTCGGAAAGGTAGCCTATGCCAAGACCTACCGCATCTTTGGGGTGTTTTATAGCTTCCGGTTTTCCCCGGATAAAAATTTCTCCTCTATCCCTTTTGTCCGCTCCGAATAACAGGCGCATAGTTTCTGTCCGTCCCGCTCCAAGCAGGCCGGCAAACCCTAAAATTTCTCCTTTGTGCAGTTCAAATGAAACGTCCCTGACCATTCGGCCGCGGCTTAAATTTTTTACCGCCAGCACTACTTCGTTTTTGGATGTATCTTCGTGCTGATGACGGCTTTCGTAAATTTCCCTGCCGACCATTTGGGAAATAATCTGTTCCGTGGTAATGCTTTTTACCGGCGTGGTGGCAATGTATCTGCCGTCCCGCATAACCGTTACGGTATCGCAAATATGGTGAAGTTCATCCATACGATGAGAAATGTACACAATACCTTTACCCTGTCCGCGGAAACCACGGATTATCTTAAACAATTCTTCAATTTCATTTTCGCTCAAAGCCGATGTGGGCTCATCCATGATAAGCACTTCCGAATTATGGGAAAGGGCCTTGGCAATTTCAATCATTTGCTGCTGGGCCACGGTAAGGTTTGCCACCGGTACAGACGGATCAAGCCGGAGGTTAATAAGTTTAAAAAGTTCCGCCGATTTACGGTTTATCTCCCCATCGTCAACCAGGAAAACAGCCCCCTTTTTATGCTCCCGTCCGATAAAAATATTTTGTGCGGCGGTCAAATGCCGCATCAGGTTAAGCTCCTGGTGTATAATACTAATCCCCTTTGACTGAGCCTGCTTTGTGCTGTTAAATTCAACTTCTTCGCCCTTAACGAGGATCGTTCCCTTATCTTTTTTGTAAATGCCGGAGAGGATTTTCATCAGGGTGGATTTTCCGGCGCCGTTTTCGCCCACGAGTCCGTGAACTTCTCCGGGCTTGAGTGTAAAGCTGCAGTCATCCAGGGCCTTTACGCCGGGGAACTGTTTGTCTATGCCTTTCATTTCTACAAGATAATCACCCATGATCTGCCCCCCGTTGTTCTTCCGCCTTTGCAAGCCAGGCTGCACGGTAACCGGCCAATTCCGGAAAAATTTCTTTTTCGATTTCCCGGTAGTCAATTTCAAAATCCCCGGTTAGAGAGGGCAAACTTTTTCCCGTCAGGGCCATTTTGGCGGTCATGGCCGCTCCTAGGGCGGAGGCTTCGGCGATACCGGTAAGGAAAACCCGGCTTTCTGGAAAGGCCGATGACAGGAGCCGGTTGTAGGATTGATCCTTTCGGAATCCTCCTTCGGTATAGATTTCATAACCCTTCTGTAAACCGGCTCGTTCCAGCGCCGTTATGGTCTGCATAAGCAGCGAAATTCGGAGCAGCGCAAAGGCTGTTTCATAATCTGCAAAACAGGGAGGGAAAACTTTCGTCAGGTGATCAAAAAAATACTCTTTTTTCTCTTCCACAACCCGGGCTCTGGAACCGGGGAATTGCCCCGAACCGGGAGTTAACTCGGGCAGAAGAAACCATTTTTTTTCTTTCAGGATGAATCGGTACAGCGCTTCGTTCCACCCGGGAATATCGGTCCGGGAATAGTGTTTCATGATAAAGCGGGACCAAGTTTCAAATTCCAGTCCGCCCAGAAAGATAGCCGTCTTTACGGGCTTACCGAAGGCGGAAATGTTAAAAAACACTGCCTTGCCCAGTTCCTCCGGTGCAAAGCCATATTGTTCCACCGGATTCATGATCACGCACCAGGTACCGGTGGAATTGAGGATAAATCCCCCCGCTCCTTTTTTGGCAAAATGGGGGAGCAGGGCCGAGTTGGAATCGTGGATACCCATGGTAACGATCGTTTCTTTGGATAAACCTGTCTTTTCGGCAAACTCACCGCTTATCGTTCCCAGAATGTCCCAGGAATTGTAAAGTTTGTCAGGAATCAGACCGGAAAGGCCCAGGTCCCGGGCCGCCGAAGAAAGGACGCCATCGATCATGTCCCACAGGTAGGTATGGTTTCCCATGCAGGTGGTTTCCACTCCCGCCTTTCCGGTAAAGCGCAGCCCCCAGTATTGGGGGTAGGGGAGGACTCTGACGGTATTTTTAAATAGTTCGGGAAACTGTTCCTGGGCAAAGAAAAGACCCTTGGCGGGATTGATCATCGCCTTGAACGCTGGGGTGCCGGTACGTTTTTGGAGTTCTTCGGGCTTTCCGAATTGTCCGTAAAAACGGCGGTGAAAATCCTCCCCCGGTTCATGGGTATAGTACACGCAGGGAAGGGCAGGTTTTCCGTCTTCTCCTGTACAGACAAAAGTAGCGCCATGGGTGGTAACGGCCAGGGCCTTGACCGGATACCGGGCGGCAAAATCTTTTAGGCAGGAAATAAACCATGTTTCCATGCCTGAAAGGTCGTGGGTTTCCATGCCTTCTTCGATTTTTGGATCAAAGTTCCGGTACTTTGCATCCAATTGATGAAGAGCATCATCGTACAAGGCAGCCTTTTTGTTGGTCATCCCTATGTCGATTACCGCAATGGCATATTCCATGTTTTACCTTATTTATACATGGGGCCCAATACCGAACAGGCCCGGTAATCCGCCCCTTCTTTGTCCATGCCGAAGGCGCTCCAGAAACTGGGCCGGAAGATAAGCTCTTCCGGTACGTTGTGCATACATACGGGGATCCGCAGTATTGAACAGAGGGAGATCAGGTCCGCTCCGATATGGCCGTAGGAAATGGAACCGTGGTTGGCTCCCCAGTTGTTCATCACATCGTAGGAGGTTTTAAAAGCGCCTTTGCCGGTTACCCGGGGAGCAAACCAGGTGCAGGGCCAGGTATAGTCGGTCCGTTTCCAGAGTATGTCCGAAACATTATCCGGCAGGTTCACTGTCCAGCCTTCGGCAATCTGAATCACCGGGCCCAGACCTTTTATGATGTTAAGGCGGCTCATGGTTACCGGCATTTCCGCCCGTGTCAGAAACCGGGAAGAGAAGCCGCCGCCCCGGAAATAACCGAAGTCCGCTGCGTTCCAGGTGGTCGCATCGAGGCACGCCTTCTGATCCGCTTCGCTTACCTCCCAGAAGGGTTTTATCATGCCTTGACACTTTGAATCTTTCATTTCTCCGCAGGCGTCGATACAGGCCGCTCCAGAATTGATCAGATGAATGATCCCTTCCGCTTCTTTTGCCCTGCCCTCAAGATCGTAGGAGGCGGCACGCTTTACCGCTTCGGGACTCCAGTAGGTTCTGATATCGGCAAAGATCTGGGCCGTACCGGTTAGGAGTTTTCCGAAGAGCATTCCTGCGCCGTTTAAGGTATCGTTTTCGGTGGCTAAAATATACGGTTCCCGGGCCCCTTCCCAGTCAAAGGAAGTATTGAGCATCGATTCGGGGAAGTCACAGTTGGGGTAAAAATCCGTCCACTGCCGCTGCCCCTGGAAACCGCCGGCGATGGCATTGTGGCCCGCCATTTCTTCTGCAAATTCCGCCGGCAGATTGGGGTTGCCGTTGAAAAGATCCTTGATGATGCACATCATCTTGACCACGAATTCCCAGGCATTGTCCTGTTCGGCCCTGGATCGCTGAAGTTCCGGCGGGTTTTTGTCAAACCCTTCCGTACAGTAATGTTTGGTCCAGGCCAGGGCCTTTTGGAATTCTTTTTTATCGTAGATGCCGTTTTCCATGCGCCGGATGATCTCAATTTCATCCACGCTTTCTACCCGCATCCCCAGGTATTCTTCAAAAAAACCGGGATTGATAATCGATCCGGCGATGCCCATGCAGATCGAACCGATTTGGAGGTAGCTTTTGCCCTTCATGGTGGCGGCGGCCACTGCGGCCCTGCCAAAACGGAGGAGTTTTTCCTGCACATCGCCGGGAATCCCTGGGTCCTCCGCATCCTGAACATCATGGCCATAGATACCGAAGGCGGGGAGTCCCTTCTGGGCGTGGGCGGCAAGAACCGATGCCAGGTAAACCGCTCCGGGCCGTTCCGTGCCGTTAAAGCCCCAAACCCCTTTTATGGTGCCAGGATCCATGTCCATGGTTTCCGAGCCATAGCACCAGCAGGGCGTTACAGTCAGGGTAATATCAACTCCCTCCCGGCGAAATTTATCGGCACATGCCGCCGCTTCCGGCACCCGGCCTATGGTGGTGTCGGCAATTACCACTGATACTGGTTCGCCGTTGGAGTAGCGTATATTTTTTTCAAAAAGCGCCTTGGCCGACCTGGCCATATTCATGGTTTGTTCTTCCAGGGATTCCCTGACCTTGAGAGGGCCTCGCCGGGCATCTATGGTGGGCCGGATTCCGATTTTGGGATATGCCCCCCGGTAACGGTTTTTTGCCATATTCTTCCTCCATAATTTGCTAATTGTTTGGTCTATAAAAATTGCCTTCAATGCTTTACCATTGAAGGCAATTTTTATAGGGTTTTTTTCACCGGAACCACCCCTTTTTTTAGGATGAGGTTGCCGTATTTGACCGTTTCACCGGTCATTACCACCGCATAGGCCTTTTTGCACCGTTCATAAAAGGCAAAACGTTCCATCCTTTCCACTGGCGGAGTGCCGGGCCATCGCCTGTCAATAACCGCCCAGTAAGATTTTTCTGTTTCCGGGTCAAGATCATCGCCAGAGACCGGGGCCATCATGGTTACCGGGCTGGGAACATAGGAATCCAGGTTGATAAGGGCTAAAATCCCTTCTAATAAAAAGGGAATTCGGATGCCGTCGGCCCTGATTATCCGGGAATTGAAGGAATCACCGGGAAAAAAGGCATCCGCCAGAACTAATTCATCCCCATGACCCATTCGAAACAGGGCGTCCAAGAGTTCAGGACCAATTACAGGATCAATGCCGATTAACATGGTGCTCCAATCAAGTGAACAGGGTAGGGGATTTCAGGTACTGCTCCGCGTCAAACGTGTCCAACAGTTTTGCCATGGAACCATTACTGGCAATGGTTTTGATAACCTTGGCGGAAAGACCTATCGAAGGGACAATTTCCAGACCGGGAATTTGTGTCGCTTCAGAAGGGGGGCAGTTTACCGTATCACTGACGATGATATGGTTGACGAGCTTTTCCTCGGACAGTTTTTTCAGTCGTTCCATGGCAGGGGACGAAAAAACCGGGTGAATCGCCATTAGATTGACCTCGGCGGGTTTCATAGGGGCCAGGGCCCGGATCAAGGTATCAATCGATCCTGCGGTATCGATCATATCGTCCACAACCCACAGTATTTTGCCTTCCACCGGTTCTGCAGAAAGGATATTGACACATTCCACGGAATTTTGCCGGGAATAATCCCGTTGTTTGTGGGCCACCACCAAGGGCAGCCCAAAGGAATTAGCAATGCGGCGGGTCAGTTTTTCTCCTCCGGCATCGACGGAACAAAAAGCCCAGTTGTTTCTTATCCGGTGCAGCGTATCCAGGTCCCGGATATATACATCGCAGAGCCTTTGTTTGAGCAGCCGCAGGGCGGGGATGTCGTCAATTACACAGCGGGCGGGATCGAGCATCGATTGGGATTTATCCGAATGGAGCTGGTAGGTAACAAAGTGCCGGGCCCCCAGGCTGGAAAGAATCTTTAGGTGGCCCCAAAGCCCCACGGAACTGCGGCGGGTGGTCCGGTCCGACCGGGAACAGGACATATAGGGTTCAAAAACGATGATCGAAGCCGCCTGGGCCCGTTTCAGGGCGTCCACCGCATGGTACAGTTCTATTTTTGCTTCGTCCACGCCGAGCCCCGCCTCGTTCCGGGCGCAGCTGGCAAAAAGAAAGATGTCTTTTCCCCGGATGGAAGAGCCGATGACCACTTCTTTTTCGCCGTCCGCAAAACGATCGGTGCTGAGCAGATCAATACCGTTTATGGAAGATGCAAAGGAAGAAAAACTGGAGAATTTTGTCACTAGGGCAACCACCCCGGCGGCGTAGGACTTCATCGTCCTGGTGGCGGTGATGACAAATTCATTCATATCCTGATTATACCGGAACGGGCCATTTTCTGCCAGCCCTTAGATCACGGTGAACCAGTGTCAAGGCAGGGCTTGAGGATTATTAATGGCAGAGAACTGCAGGGAAAAACTAAGCTGCCCATGATATAATCGCGAATTTGCCATAAAGTCCTTTGAATAACCGATGGAGTTTTAAAAAAACCAGGTTAACCAAATTTTAACAATTTCCTCATCATTTTCTAACACTTAAACAATACGTTTGAACCATCTTAACTTTATAGGAGCAAGCGGTGAAAAAATTTTTGTGCATTTTTTCGGTTTTTGTCCTGGCCGCGGGTTTTGTTTTCATGAACTGTTCGAATGAAAAATCCCAGCCAGTGACTGTTCAAACTCACACGATTTCTGTGGGCGGTTCCACTTCCGTGACACCCCTCATGGAATTATTCCAGGCCGATTATGAACAATCCCACGGCAGCGTGAAAATTACCGTTAGCGGTACTGGTTCCGGAGACGGAATTACAGGCACCGATAACGGCACCTACGAAATCGGTATGTCCAGCCGGGAATTGACCCCCGCCGAAATCGGGAAAGGCCTTGAACCGCACATTGTAGCGATTGACGGCATAGCGGTTATTATGAATAACTCAAGTCCCGTCTCCGGTCTTACCATGGCCCAGATTAAGGATATTTACACCGGAACTATTACCCAATGGCAGCAGCTTGGCGCCGCCGCGAACGGTAAGACCGGTGGTATCGCAGTGATTTCCCGGGAACCCGGTTCAGGGACCAGGGGCGCTTTTCAAGAGCTTGTCGGATTCAAGGACGGAGAACTCGTGTCGAACGCTATTATTTTCGATGGGACGGGCGCCATCAAGTCTGCAGTGGCCGGTAATACTGAAGCCATTGGGTACATCTCCCTTGGTTCTGTTGACAATACTGCGAAAGCCGTCAGTGTTGACGGAGTCGCAGCAACAAAGGAGAACGTAAAGGGGGGAACATACAAAATTGCCCGGCCTTTCATACTTATAACCAAAAAAGGCGCTGCCATTCATCCCGCTACTCAGGCATTTTTGGACTGGACCATGGACGCGGGGCAGACCATTGTAGAGAAAAGCTGGATCAGCATAAAATAAGAAGGTTTTAAAAACACGGATGTTGCCGCGTCGTTTTACCGATACAGCGTTTGCATGGCTCTTCAGGGTCTTCTCCTTAACCGGAGTCGCCGCTCTGGGGGCCATTGTTGTCTTTATCTTTGTCCAGGGAGTGCAGGCATTTTTCTTTCCTACTGCCAAAACGCTGCGTTTGGTTACCGAAAGGTTCGACAGCATCACAATTAACGGCGAGGTGTACGAAGATCCCCAGGGCTTTATAACGCTGCCATGGGATACAAAAAACGTCTTGGTAAATTTTGTTAACCGTGGTGAAGAAAAGGAACTGGAATTCCGTCTTGCACCGGGCAAAAAAGGCCGAACCGTCCTCTTACGGCCCATAGAAGCCGGGGACGGTACGGTTGGGTTTCCCGATGCCTACACCTGCTCGGTAACATACCCTGGAACTATTGCCACCCTTTCCCAAAAGATACACATCCTTCTTCCCGAACCTCCTTACAATTTTTTTAAATTTATCGGCGGCAGGAGTTGGCTTCCGACAGACGAAAAAGTCTATGGCATACTCCCCATGATTTTGGGGAGTCTTTTTGCCTGTTTTGGAGCCCTGCTTTTAGGGGTGCCGATTGCCATACTCTGCTCCCTTTTTATGTCCGAGTTTCTTCCGTATAAACTGGCAGGTATCCTGCGGAGCGGGGTTGAACTTTTGGCCGGCATCCCGTCGGTTGTGTACGGCTTTTTCGGCCTTATGGTGATTGTGCCGGCAATTAAAAATATTTTCAAAATCCCCTCCGGAAACAGCCTCCTTGCGGCAGTGATAGTTTTGGCGATAATGATCCTCCCCACGATCATCGCCGTGTCGGAAAAATGCCTACGGGCGGTGCCCCGTTCCCGGCGTGAGGCATCACTGGCAGTGGGGGCAAGTAAAATGCAGACAGCATTGTATGTGGTTTTACCCCACGCAAGATCCGGCGTGCTTGCCGGCATCATACTGGGGTTTTCCCGGGCGGTAGGAGAAACAATGGCGGTGATTCTTGTCGCCGGAAATTCAGTGCAGATAACCAGCCCCCTGGAAGGCATACGGACTCTTACAGCTACCATTGCCCTGGAAATGGGGTATGCCGAAGGCAGACATTCGAATATGCTTTTTTCGATAGGAGTGGTTTTGTTAATAATGATACTTATCCTTAACAGCATTATCCTTTTTATACGCCGCAAAAACGGGGAAGAAGGCTGATGAAAACCATTAAAAAAAGAAAGACCATAGACGGCTTCTTTTACGGCCTTATGGTTTTTGCATCCGTATTAGTGGGGGCATCCCTTATCGGCATCGTCGCATATATTATTCTCCAGTCCGCGGGGGGGGCTAAGCTTTCATTTATATTCGGCCCCTTGCATACCAGTCTTATTCCCATGATTGTAAGCACTACATGGACGGTGGTTGTGTCCCTGTCGGTTGCCCTGCCTGTGGGGATCATGACCGCAGTTTATCTTCACGAATATGCTCTAAAATCGAAAATCAGCCGGTTTCTCGGCATAGCGATTGACACTCTGGCGGGCATCCCTTCGATTATTTACGGCCTCTTCGGACTTTTGTTTTTTTGCCGGTTATTTAATCTAGGTCAATCGATTATCGCCGGAAGTCTTACATTGAGCATCATGATCCTCCCGGTGATCATCAGAACCACCGAAGAAGCCCTTAAGACCGTACCGAATTCATACCGGGAAGGATCCCTTTCCCTGGGGGCGACAAAATTTCAAACTATTATTCACGCTGTTTTGCCGCCGTCCCTGCCCGGAATCCTTACCGCAGCGATCCTTGCCGCAGGCCGGGTTGTTGGGGAATCAGCGCCGGTACTTCTTACCGTGGGTATCGCCCGCAACCTGCCCAAAACGATTTTCGAACCCGGACGCACTCTGACGATACATCTTTATTACCTTACAAAGGAGGCTCTCTCTCCGGACGATTTTGCCCAGGCCTTTACCGCAGCGGCGGTTTTGATCGTTCTGGTGCTTGTTATCAATACGGCGGTTAAAATCGCCGGCAGAAGTTTTACCGCCGCCGGGGAGAATTCGGATTAAAGTCCGGTGGAACTGATGAAAGGAGAAAAATTACAGGTTCATAACCTTGACCTTTATTACGGCGAGGTTCAGGCTCTGAAACATATTTATTTCGATTTGGATAATAACGAGGCGGCAGCTCTTATCGGCCCTTCGGGGTGCGGAAAATCGACTTTTATCCGCGTGCTTAACCGAATGAACGATCTTATCCCTTCGTGCCGGATGACGGGAGAAGTAATCCTTGACGGCGAAGATATTTACGGTAACATGGATGTAAGTGAACTGCGGACGCGGGTAGGAATGGTTTTCCAAAAACCGAATCCCTTTAACATGAGTATCTTTGACAATGTCGCCTACGGCAGACGGATGCAGGGAATAAAGGATAAAAAGAAACTTGCTGAATTGGTTGAACAGTCATTGATCAAGGCGGCGCTGTGGGACGAGGTAAAGGACAGGCTAAAAAAATCAGCACAGAGCCTTTCCGGCGGGCAGCAGCAGCGGCTCTGTATCGCCCGAAGCATAGCGATGTCGCCGGAAATAATCCTTATGGACGAACCGACCAGTGCCCTTGACCCGATAGCCACGGGAAGAATTGAAGAACTGATCGGAGAATTAAAACGGGATTTTAGTATTATCATCGTTACCCATTCCATGAATCAGGCTGCCCGCGTCAGCGATCGGACAGCTTTTTTCCTGTTAGGGGATTTGATAGAATACGGGGAAACAAAATCCGTTTTTACCAACCCCAGGGACAAGCGCACCGAAGATTATATTTCGGGCCGGTTTGGTTAAGGGAAGGAAGGAGATCATGCAGACACGGAGCTCATTACTGGAAGAAATGGACAAACTGCGGCGGGAATTGACTTTAATGGCCGCCATGGTTGAAGAAAATCTTGGGAAATCGATTACTATACTCAAGACCGGCGATGAAGAACTGGCGGAAGAGGTAAAAGAGACCGGCAAAATTATTGACACGATGCAGATCAGGATCGAAGACATGGCCATGGTTCTCATCGCAACCCAGCAGCCTGTCGCCGGCGACCTTCGGGAATTGGTAACGGTTTTTAGGCTTACTTCGAATTTGGAGCGTGTGGACGATTACGGAATTCACCTGACCAAGACGGCGGTAAAACTGTCAGGCCGGCCAGCCTTCCGCTCAACGGAAAGGATAGAGCGTATGGCCGAGACCGGATTGGAAATGCTCAAAGCGGCGTTTTTGGCCTATCTCACGCGGAACAACGAGGCAGCCCGGAAAGCGGCGGCTATGGATAATGGGATAGACGCCGAACATAAAGAACTTACCGATGAAGTACTTGCCTTTATTAAGGAAAATCCAAAAATGGTAAAGGCTGCATCCCGGCTTCTTCGGCTTTCCGGATACATGGAACGCCTGGGGGATCATATAACCAATATCTGCGAAGGGATTATTTTTATGACTGAAGGCAGCCATGAAGAATTGAACCCGGTACGGTTTATCAGGAAAAAAAATGGGGGCTGAGCAGATACTGATAATTGAAGATGACACTGAAATACAGGAAATGCTGAAATACGCTTTTACCCGGGATGGATGGACGCTGATTCAGGTTACAACCGGCGAGGAAGGACTTAAGGCTCTTCAAGCCAAAAGAGTGGATTGCGTTATCCTGGACATCATGCTTCCAGGCATGGATGGCATTAAGACTTTAAAAAAAATTAGAGAAGAAAAAAAGTTCCAAAGGCTGCCGGTGATTCTGTGTACCGCCCGGGGAGAGGAAGCGGATGTTGTTGCAGGACTGGAACTCGGTGCTGATGATTATGTGGTAAAACCGTACAGCCCCCGTGTGCTTGCGGCCCGTATCCGGGCCGGCCTCCGGAGAAATGAACTTACAGCTTTAGAAGGTGAAGATTCCTCAAAAACCTTTTGGCAGCACGGAAAACTTATCATTGATGTAGAAAAGCATGCGGCTTTTTTGGATGATAAACCCCTCGATTTATTCGCCACCGAATTCGCTATTCTCGCCTGTTTTATGAGTCATCCTGATATAGTTTTTTCACGGCAGAAACTTATCACCGCCGTCCGGGGCGGCGATTACCCCGTTACGGATCGATCTGTGGACGTGCAAATAATGGGGCTGAGAAAAAAATTAGGGGAAGCTGGAAATATGATAGAAACCATCCGGAGCGTGGGCTACCGGTTTAGAACAGAGATTAATGATTAATTACCGGATGCTGCTCCCAACAACGAGGCTGCCATGACAGGAATTTTGAAAAAAAGTTTTGCAATTATCGCTCTGGCGGTGCTGATCATAGCCGCCTATTTTATTACCGGGGTTCTTCGCATTTCCGGTGCTCAGTACAATGAAATCAACACCGAAAACTTGAAAGAAACGGTAATAACCCTCGGAAACTTGACACCGGTTTCTGTTTTTACGGAAGAAGGCGCGGCGGAAGACTGGAGTTCCCGGGTCGGGAATTCTGTGCCCTGCCGAATAACGCTGATCGGCAGAAATGGACAGGTTATCTTTGATACCAATGCTGACAGCGCCGAAATGGAAGATCATCTGGCGCGGCCCGAATTTCAGGCCGCAATAATCACAGGAACAGGAACCGCCCGCCGGCAATCGGCAACCCTTGGGCAGGAATACATCTACGCCGCCCTTGCTGTCAAAGATTCAAGCGGAGAAACCGCAGGGATACTCCGCATTTCCCGGCAGGTGCCAAACTTTTTTTCACGTCTTCTTAAATTTACATTCCCGTTTCTTTCAGCCGGATTTCTTATAATTTTGAGTGTTTGTGCCGGGCTTTATTTTTTTTCCCGCCGTCTTTCCTATTCGATACAGGTAAAACAGAAAGCAGAGCTGGAAGAAAAAACACGCGAATTAAAAACAAAAGCCAAAGAAGCCGGGGAAGAAAGCCAGCGCCTCCAGGCAATTCTTAACGGCATGTCTGAAGGTGTAATCGCCCTGGACTCAAATTTAAAAATCACCATGATAAATCCAAAAGCATGTTCTCTTTTTGGCTTTGATGCAGGAGATGATGAAAAGGATATATTCTTGGGAGGCATATCTCTTTTGGAATTCAGCCGTTCGGATGAACTGGAAGATGCGGCCAGGCGGGTGCTGTCTTCGGACAATACTTTTGAATTGGTTATTAAGCGGTATATTTCAGGCGCTGAACAGCATTACCGGGTATTTGTTACCCCCCTTATAAAAAGCAGGGGTATTATTATCGTACTAGAAGATATCAGCCGTCTGGTAAAACTAGAGCAGATCCGCAAGGATTTTGCCGCAAATGTTTCCCATGAATTGCGTACCCCCATTCAGGTGGTAAAAGGGTTTTCCGAAACCATCCTTGATTCTCCGCCGGAGGATAGGGAAGAGATACTGCGTTATGTAGAAATTATCAGGAAGAATGCTCAAACCATGGAAAACCTTACAAACGATCTTTTGACACTTGTCAGCCTGGAAGACGGAAGCAATTCCCGGCCTCCAATGGAAGAAACGGCACTAAAGCCCCTCATTGTTGAAGCTGTCTGTATGGTTGAGATCGCCACGCGAAAAAAGAACATTTCCGTTGAGGTTTTCTGTTCTCCTGATCTTTTTGCAAAACTCCACAGTTCTTTTATCATTCAGGCTTTGGTTAATCTGCTTGATAACGGCATAAAATATTCCGGTTCGGATTCCCGGATAAAAATTAATGCTTTCCGGGAAGAAGGGATGCTTGTTATTGAGGTAAAGGATAAAGGCATAGGTATTCCCGCCGAGCATCTAGGGCGGCTCTTTGAGCGCTTCTACCGGGTAGACCGATCCCGCAGCCGTGAAGCGGGAGGTACCGGCCTCGGCCTTGCCATAGTCCGCCATATAGCCTTTCTCCACAACGGAACCGCCGAGGTAGAAAGCCATGCCGGAGAGGGTTCAACATTCAGGCTGCGGCTGCCATGCTGATGCCGCTTCTCAAAACGAATAGGGTTTTTTGAACGGGAGATCAGGTGTATCATTGTGTTAATGAAAACAATTTATCTTGCCGGAGGCTGTTTTTGGGGATTGGAAAAATATTTTTCCCTGATACAGGGAGTTACATCCACATTGGCGGGCTATGCCAACGGCCGCACGGAAAATCCTTCCTATAAAGAAGTTTGCTGCAATAACACCGGCCATGCCGAAACAGTGAGGGTTGAATACGATCCGTTGGTGATTTGCCTAAATGTGCTGTTGGAAAAATACTACGATGTGATTAACCCCACAACTTTGAACCGCCAAGGCGCCGATTCCGGAATACAATATCGTACCGGGATATACTATATTGACGAGGCGGACCGGGAAATCATTCTCAAATCAATAGAGACATTGCAAAAAAACCTGGACAACCTGGTTGTTGTTGAGGTAAAACCGCTGGAAAACTATTACCCCGCCGAGGAGTATCACCAAAAGTATTTGGAAAAAAATCCGGGTGGTTACTGTCATATCGGCAGTGCAAAGTTTGAAAAGGTGAGTGGAGCTAACTAGACTCCAATTGCGTTCGGTTTTTCAATTTGTGCTTTTAAGATATTCCATCTTTTATGAAAATCTGGTATTTTACATAGACAACAAAAGAAATGCAAGCAATAACCACATTGTTGCCATACATACATAAAGGGGAGGGAAAGGATGGCAAAGATGAGCGACGCGGAAAAAAACAAGATTGGTTTGGGAGCTTCGGGGCCCCTGGGATCTATTGAAGAAAAGAAAAAAGCCCTGGAAGCGGCCCGGCTTCAAATCGAAAAACAATACGGCGCCGGTTCCCTGATGCAGTTGGGGAACCATGCCAAAACAACGGGAATTGAAACTATCCCTTCCGGGTCGATTCTCCTGGACGAAGCCCTGGGCATTGGGGGATACCCCCGGGGAAGGATCGTTGAGATCTACGGTCCTGAGGCGGGAGGGAAAACCACCATGGCCCTTCATGCCATTGCGGAGGCCCAGAAACTGGGGGGGATCGCCGCTTTTATCGATGCCGAACATGCCCTGGACCCGGTGTACGCCAAAAACCTCGGTGTCAATATCGACGACCTGTGGATTTCCCAGCCCGATACGGGGGAACAGGCCCTGGAAATTACAGAAAACCTGGTTCGGTCCGGGGCAGTGGATATTATTGTGGTGGACTCCGTGGCGGCCCTGACCCCCCAGGCGGAAATTGACGGCGATATGGGGGATGCCCAGATGGGTCTTCAGGCCCGGCTTATGAGCCAGGCCATGCGGAAACTGACGGCAATCATAGGCAAATCCAAGACATTACTGATCTTCATTAATCAGATCCGGATGAAGATTGGAATCATGTTTGGCAACCCCGAAACCACTACCGGAGGGAATGCCTTGAAATTTTATTCTTCGGTCCGGCTGGAAGTACGCCGGATGGAAACCATCGAAGCGGGAAAGGATTCCGATGCGGTGGGAAACCGGATCAGGGTTAAGGTGGTCAAGAACAAAGTGGCGCCTCCGTTCAGAAAGGCCGAACTGGAAATTATTTTTGGCAAGGGAGTTTCCGCCATCGGAAGTCTTTTGGATGCGGCGGTTAAGTACGAGATCATCGACAAGAAGGGAGCATGGTATGCCTACGGTGAAGAAAAAATAGGCCAGGGCAGGGACAATGCAAAAAAGTTTCTGGAGGATAATCCCGGCTTTGCCGCAGAAATCGAAGCAAAACTCCGGAAACTCATGTTTCCAGATCGATCCATTGATGCGAAACCTGCTGGTTCTGGAAGCACCGGCACTGTTTCCCCCGGCGGTGTTTCCGCCGGGATTAATTTGGCCGCAGGAATGCATTCCCCAGGGGGTACGGGAATGCCGGCCCTAGAACGAGAGATCCAGACGGCCCAGTCCGGCCAGCATGATGCTGTGCAGGAGGCTCACCGCGGGCCTGGAAGGCCGCGAAAAAATCCTGAAACTCCTTTAGAAATAGGGAGTGATCTGTTTTAAGACAAGGTTTGTCAGAAATCCTAGCGGAAAAACTCCAGGTCCCATGCGTGCTGGGGCTTGGTTCTAACCGGCCCCATAGGGGCCTTTCCAGCAGGGGACTTATTAATTCTGCCGCAGCGGAGCTGCAAAAAAATCTGGGCAGGTTCCGGCTTTCTCCCTTGTACCGTACCAATCCTCTGTATGTGACGGATCAGGAACCGTTTTTGAATGCTGCCGGCACCGGTTTGTTTTCTGCGGATCCCCGGAAATTGTTTGTGATAATCCAGGAAATAGAAGCCCGCCATGGCAGAGACCGTTCCTGCGAACGGCACTGGGGAGAACGAACCCTGGACATCGACATCCTGCTCTTTGGCGATTTGGTTATGCCCGCGGGTGATCTGATTATTCCTCATCCCCGCTTGGCGGAACGAGCTTTTGCCCTGCGGCCCTTGCTGGACCTGTTCCCCGAAGCGGCAGAACCGGGGACAGGGAGAAAATACCGTAAAATACTGGCGGAACTTGATGATCAAAAAATAGAACGCATAACCTAATTTTCTTCATACAAAGGCACAAAGTTTCTTTTCGTAGTTCTCCACCAAACAGCGTTTTCCCTTTTGGATAACTTTGTGCCCTTCCTGTTCCAAACGGGTTTTCTGGCTTTCTATACCACCGGGGTACTTTTCGTTTAACTGCCCGTCTTTTTTTAAGGCCCGCCACCAGGGGGTAATATTTTTTCCGGCCCGTTCTTCACTGGCATTGGCGGCGATGTTTACAAAGATCCCCGCCGTCATAGGGCAGGCACAGCCAGCTTTGTATTTTGCTGCCATGTAAGACATCATTCGGTCGATGGTGGTAACCTTGCCTTTTGGGACTTTTTTCATAAGGCCGTCGTATTCCAGAGGCGGAACAATAACCATGGTTGTAGTTTTATTGCGTTCAATTAATTTGGGGCTGGTCAAGGTTTCCACTTTGGGAAGATCCCCGGAAAAATTCAGTTTTTCATTGTAGGTTTTCTTTGCCAAAGGCCCTCCCTTTTTCTCTTTGCAATGGTAACACAGCGGCAGTACGCCGGCAAGAACAGCATAAATTCCCCGCCGGACAGGCCAGCCGGCAATTTTAATTGTCTCCCTTGACAGTTTTTTTTTTTTTTGATACAGTGACTTGACAGTCTGAATTCGCATAAAAGGGGGCCGATCAGACGCCCCTTTTTTATTGGTTTTTGCGGGTTTTGGAGAATGGCAGTGCGGTACAAAATCAGGGAGCCGGATCAGGATGCGGCAGCCCTTATCGGAGAACTGGAGCCGGTAATCGGCGGCCTGGGTTTTGCCTTGGTTGAACTGGATTTATTCCGCCGAAGGGGCAGCGCTCAGGTACGGCTGGTAATTACCGGCACCGGCCGTATCGGAACCGATGAGCTTTCCCGGGTACACCGTGCGGTTCTTCCCCGGCTGGAACTCGTCCTGGCGGGGAGGGACCTGTACCTGGAGGTTTCTTCCCCCGGAACGGACCGCCTTATAAAAGAGGGGGCGGAATTCCGTCATTATACCGGGAGGGTGTTAAAGTGCTGGCGGACCGGCGGGGACCGGTGGGAACAGGGGTTGCTCCATGGATCCGATGAAGAAAGAATCCTCTTAGACACAGAGGAAGGAATACAAGAATTGCGGTATGAAACAATAGCCAAGGCAAGGCTGGATGGCTAAGGGAGGATAGCGTGGCAACGGATATGTCGGATGCAATCCGTCAGCTTATTCAGGACAAGGGAATCTCGGAGGAGTTGATCCTCAAAACTGTGGAAAATACCCTGCTGGCGGCCTACAAGCGCCGTTTTGGAAATGCGGATAATGCCATTGTACGGTTCAGTGACGATAACAGGACGGTTTCGATTTATGCCCAGAAAAAAATAGTCGACGGTGTCTACGATCCGTCTGCCGAAATTGATCTGGAAGAAGCCCGGGAACTCAATCCCGAAGCAGAATTGGGGGACGACCTTTTAATCGAGGTAGACCCCAGAGATTTTGATCGTATTGCAGTGCAAAGTGCCAAACAGACCGCTCATCAGACGATCCGGGAAATTCAAAAGGACAGCCTCTATTCGGAATTCAAAGACAAGGTGGGGGAGATCATCATCGGCTATTACCAGCGGGAGAGGAATGGGACGATTTATGTGGACCTGGGCAAGGTGGAGGGGATCCTCCCCAAAAAATACCAGTCTCCCCGGGAATTGTACCATGTCAACGACCGGATCAAGGCTCTGATTACCGAGGTAAACAAAACTCCCGCGGGGCTTCAGGTGGTTCTGTCCCGGACACATACAGATTTTGTCCGGGCAATCTTTGAACTGGAAGTGCCGGAAATCTATGACAAGACCGTGGAGATTCACAAGATTGTCCGGGAGGCGGGGTACCGCACCAAACTGGCAGTATACTCCAACCGGGAAGATGTGGACCCCGTAGGGGCCTGTGTGGGCCTTAAAGGTGTCCGAATCCAGGCGGTGATTCGGGAATTGGAAGGAGAAAAAGTCGATATTCTTAAATACGATCCGGATTCCCGGCGGTTCATTAAAAACGCCCTTTCTCCCGCGGAAGTGCGGGACGTGATCATTCTGGATGAAGGTAAACACCAAGCCCTTGCGGTGGTGGTCGAAACCCAGCTTTCCCTGGCCATCGGAAAACAAGGCCTTAATGTCCGGCTGGCCAACCGCCTCGTGGACTGGAACATCGACGTAAAAACCGATGCACAATTTGAGGAAATGGACATTGCCTCTGAATCCCGCCGGGCCGTATCGGAGCTCTTCGGCGATTCGGAAGAAATTTCCCGGATTGCCGAACTTCCAGGAATTGCCAAGGAAATTGCCGAAGGATTCATGGAAAACAACATTGAATTTATCGAAGATTTCCTTGCCCTTTCGGAAGAAGAAATAGCAACCCTTAAAGGTATTAATGCTCCTCAAATCGATGAACTCCGCAGGCTTATAGAAGAATTTGTTGAAATCGTGGAAGATGAAGAAGCGGAGGCTGAAACACCGGAAGAAAAAGAGGATGAGGAAGAAGAAGCGGAAGAATACGAGTGCCCTGAATGCGGTGCAAAGATCACTGTGGATATGGCCAATTGCCCCAACTGCGGCATAGGTTTAAGTTTTGAGTATGAAGAAGAATAAGGTGGAACATGGCTGAAGAATTGGATAATACGCAAAAACCCAAGGTTGAACTTATCAAGCATGCCTCTCCTGCAAAAACTCCATCTCCCGTAAAAGCAGCGGATGGGGACTCCAATGCCGGAGAAGGGGAACGCCGTAAGGTGGTGGTAGTAAAAAAGAAAGGTCCTACCCCGGCAAAAAAAATGCCAAAAGTGGTATCGGTCCATTCTCAGGAACCGCATCCGAAACAAGATAAAAAAACGGATGAACCTAAGGAAGAAAAGAAACAAAAACAGGAATTTATTCCCCGCCAGCGTCCTGCCGGAGCCGCCGGCAGGGTAGGGGGCCGCCCGGTAGGAAGACGTACTGATATGGTGCGTACCGATCGTCAAGACGGCTATCAGCGTCCTGACGGATCCAGGGCAGGAAACCGTCCCGCGGGAAACCGAACCGACACGGCCCGCCCTGAAGGTGCACCGGGCCGTCAGGGACAGGAAAGAAATAGGCCGCCGTTTAATCGAACGGTCCGGCCTGGTTCTCCCGGCCAAACTGCGGGATTTTCCGGCAGAAGCGGCGCAGGCAAGCCCGGTTTTAACAGAGATGCTCCCCCCGTGCTGGATGGCAAGGTAAAAAAATCCTTTAAGGCTAAAAAAACTGTTTATCAAAAAAAAGAACAGGAGATGGAAGAAAAACTTCTCCAGACCAAAAAGAAAATAACCCAGGTTGCCAACCCTGTTCCTAAATCCATCGACATCATGGAAGTTGTTTCCGTTTCAGAACTGGCCCGGAAAATGAACCTAAAGGCGTCGGATCTAATCCAGAAACTGATGAGCATGGGAATGATGGTAACAATTAATCAACAGATCGATGCCGAAACCGCCACCCTCCTGGCTTCTGAATTCGGTGCCGAAGTCAAAATTGTCAGCATTTACGATGAGACGGTGATCAACACCGGAGCCGACGACGTTTCCACCATGGAAAACCGCCCCCCGGTGGTAACGGTCATGGGACATGTAGATCATGGTAAAACGAAACTGCTGGATGCGATCCGCAGCGCCGATGTAGCCTCCGGCGAGTTTGGAGGAATTACCCAGCATATCGGCGCTTATATGGTGGAAACCCCCAGGGGTAGAATTTCCTTTCTGGATACGCCGGGACACGAAGCCTTTACCCGCATGAGAGCCCGGGGTGCCCAGGTAACGGATATTGTGATCCTTGTGGTAGCCGCCGATGACGGAGTAATGCCTCAAACCGTAGAGGCGATCAACCATGCCCGGGAAGCGGAAGTACCCATTGTTGTGGCGGTAAACAAGATCGACAAGCCGGAGGCAAATCCTGACAAGGTAAAGAGCCAACTCTCCGATCTGGGACTGATGCCCGAAGACTGGGGCGGCCAGACGATGTTTGTGGAACTTTCGGCATTAAAAAAAGAGGGGATCGACAAGCTGATCGAGACCATACTTCTAGAAGCGGAACTCCTCGATCTTAAGGCCAATTACAACCGTTCCGCCGAAGGAAAGGTGCTGGAATCCCGAATTGATCATGGCCGGGGGGTGGTGGCCACGGTGATCATCGAAAAGGGTACCCTGAAAGTAGGGGACTCTTTTGTGGCAGGAATTTGGCCAGGCAAAGTCAGGGCCCTTTTTAACGATCGGGGAGAAAAAGTAGATGAAGCAACCCCATCCATGCCGGTGGAAGTTTTGGGCTTCGAAGGAATTCCCAATGCGGGAGATCCCATTCAGGTCATAGACGACGAACGAAGCGCCCGGGGAGTTTCCGCTAAACGGCAGGAACTGAAAAGATTTGAAGACGCCAAGAACATAAAAAAAATAACCCTGGACAATCTTCATCAAACCATTAGCGATGGGGCGATCCAGGAGCTAAAGGTGATCATCAAGGCCGATGTGCAGGGTTCCGCAGAGGCCCTCCGTTCAAGTTTGGAAAAACTTTCCAACAAGGAAGTACGGGTCCACGTAATCCAGGCCCTGCCGGGGGCAATTAACGAAGGAGATGTGGATCTGGCTGCCGCTTCAAATGCAATCATCCTGGGCTTTAATGTCCGGCCCACTCCAAAAGCAAAGGCTCTTTCCGATCAGGAACGGATAGATATCCGCAAATACAATGTGATCTACAAGGCGGTGGAAGAAATACAGCAGGCCCTGGAAGGAATGCTTAAACCTGATACTAAAGAAGAGGTAATCGCCACCATGGAAGTTCGGGAAACCTTTAAAGTTCCCAAGGCGGGCACCATCGCCGGCTGTTATGTTCTTACCGGCACGGTCAAGCGCAGCGCCCAGGTCAACGTGATCCGGGAAGGCATTGTGATTCATACCGGAAAGATCGCCAGTCTTAAACGCTTTAAAGACGATGCCCGGGAAGTGGCTTCTGGTTTTGAATGCGGTCTGGGTATCGAAAATTTTGATGATATTCAAATCACTGATCAGTTTGAAATCTTTGAGATCGTCGAAGTAGCCAGGAAACTCGCCAGTAGTTCATGAATTCTTTCAGAACCGGCAGGGTAGGAAGCCTTATTCAGGAAAAGATCGGTTCTCTTATTGTAGAGGGCAGGATAAAGGATCCGCGGGTGGATTCCTTTCTTTCCATAACCAGGGTAGAGGTTTCCCGGGACCTTGCCTATGCTGATGTCTTTGTGTCCAGCCATAAAACCGAAACGGGGCTTGCCAAAGGAGTTGAGGGACTTCAAAGTGCCGCCGGTTTTATCCAGGCCCAACTAAACAAAACCATGCATATCCGCAGTACTCCCCGCCTTCGCTTTCATGCGGATTTGGGGGTTAGAGAGGGTTTTGATATTGTTCAAAAAATTGATGATTTGGTGAATTTCGGTATAAAGATGGACGATGCGGAGCGCTGAAAAATTAATTCAGACAAAAAAAAATTTGATACTTATTATGGAGAAATTTTTGGCAGCCGGTGGCAGTATCTTCGGGAAAGCCTTTTTCTTCCCTCAGCAGCCGTCTCCTATGATGACAGTCTTGCCGCGCCATATTATCTGGATCGTGCTTCGGTTTTTGCAGCCCGGTCTCTCCGGCTGCCGGATCAGGCAGAAGGCGGAAAGGAAAATACTGAACCGCTGATTCTCGATGCCTGTGCCGCTCCGGGAGGAAAAACTCTGGTAATTGCATCCCGCATGGGAAACCACACACATTTGCTGGCCAATGAAATTTCCGCCAAAAGGAGAAGGAGGCTCTCTCTGGTGCTGGATAAACATTTACCTGAGGATCTGCGGAAAAGGGTAAAAGTGTCGGGCTTTGACGCCGCCGCTGCCGCTGGACGGCAAAGTGAACGGGGCCGGTTTGCAGCGATAATTCTGGATGCGCCCTGTTCCAGCGAACGTCATGTGATTCAAAATAAGGCAGCCATGGAGAAATGGACTCCCGCCCGTCCCAAATTTCTTGCCCGGCGGCAATGGTCGCTTCTTTCCGCCGCATTTCTGCTTTTGAAAAACGGCGGTTCCCTGGTCTATGTTACCTGTTCCATTAATGCGGAAGAAAACGATGGCGTGACGGTAAAACTTCTGCAAAAATACCGGGAAACGGGGACCTGTATTTTGGACCGCCCCGATTTTTCTCTTGGTGAAGAAACGCAATACGGCAGGATTGTACTGCCCGATACAACGGCCGGCTGCGGGCCATTGTATGTCGCCAGGTTTAAAAAAGCAGAAGCAAATAAGAACTGAACCGTACTTCTTAAATTAGCCCGGAAATCAATTCCATATAACGTTCTCCTTCTCCCCGGGCAAAATCACCGGACAGGGCTTCATAATCCAGACTGTCCCATGAATCACAATCGGCAAGATACCCTGCCATCTCATTGGCATAACAGAACCATTCAATCTTTTTTTGTTTCTTTAGATTCAGGGCCAGGGATGAAAAAAGCTCAAAGGGTGAACAGACAATGACAACATTGTTGATATGCAGAATCCCTGTTTCAACAGGTTTACTATCCGGCGTTTGGGAACTTGACTTGAGCAAGCTGATTTGCGCTCCCTCCACAAGGGTGGCAGCCCTTCGTATGTCGGCGGAACTGGCATTTTTGTTTTTCAGAACGGTCAGGTTTTGTATGGCCTTTTGTAAATATTCTCTGGCTTCCTTAGCTCCGGGGTTTTTTGCCATGATCAGGGGAAAGGAATGATACCGGAGTTCTATTTTTTCCAAGGGCAGCAGATCCCCATTTCCTGCTCCTTTGAGAGCGTCAATAACAATTTTTGCAAAACGCTCACATTCGGTAAAACTGTTTTCCCGGCGGGTATAACGGGTACTCATATCTCCGGCGGAACCGTTGATAAAAACAACCATGTCATAACCGCCGGAGATCCCTTCCAGTTTTTCCGCCACAATACCGGGAAAGTCGGCGCTTAAGAGAAGGTTTTCACCGTTCAAAACAGTGGGATGGCAGCAAAGGTTGTAGAGGAGGATTTTTTTCTTGTCGACCCGGTGGAATTCTATCGTAAAGAGGGAATTGTCACAGGGAATACTCGGTTTTCGCCGGTTATTTGCAAGTCCTTTGACATTTCCACGGTTAATTCTAATTGTGGTTTCCACGCAATTCCGGGATGCTTCTTCGATAGCTTCTATGCTCTTGGCTATCACCAAATCAATAAGGGAGGGATTCTTTTCTCCCAGAAAGGGAATGAGATCATGGTTGATCCCATGTTCTGTGTCAAAGATACCTCCAAAACCTGAATGGTTGTGGGTAGCAAAGATCAAGAGGCGGTTTTTATCAATCTTGGTTTTTTGGTATATTCTATTTAGACAGATCCGGTCCAGGTTAAGCAGATCCAGTTGCAGGATAACAACCGGCCCCTTTTCGGATCTTTCAAAATATAATGCCCGCACATAGAGTTTATCGTGAACCCCCTGTGAAATTCTGATTTCCTGGTAGAAGCCCGCCAGAGGAACCGGAAAATCGGGGGTAATATTTTTTTGTGCAAAACCCATTTTCATAGTTTGTCTGCCTCAAATATTATTTTAGAGTCTTTTCTTGCTTGATCCATAAGCAGGGCCGTTTCCAGGCTGTTTCTCAGAGGTGTGTCACAACAGGCAGGATCCCCCGCATTCCATTCTTCGATAAAGTCCATTAATTCATAGTATAACACGTTCTCATGCTCCTGTATATTAAACACTTCTGTCTTTTCTTTGGTTACCAGGGAAAAGCCAGAATGGAGCCCTCCGGCGGTGCTTATACTGGCAAGATAACCCTTTTCTCCCTGGATCTGAATGTAGTTCCGGCTTTCGCTGTCCTTGGCGGCAGAAGCAGAGGCTATAAATCCATCGTACCGCAAGATCAAGATACCGGAGGTATCAATGCCGCTTTCTCCCTTGTTTGCAAAATAGCGGATTTCCAGGGGGCTTCCAAAGAGACGCTGGAGAAAGGACAGATTATAGTAGTTAAGATCCATTAAGGCGCCCCCCGAAAATGCGGGGTTAAAAACGTTGGGAAGTTTCCCGGAAAGGTATGCATCGTAGCGGCTGGAGTATTGGGAAAAAGTCATTTGAACCAGACGGATCGTTCCAATTTCGCTGAGTTTTTGTTTCAGCAAGCGGAAGTTGGGGAGGTGAGGCGTAGTAAGGGCTTCAAACAAAAAAAGGGTTTTTTTCTTGGCTATAGCCATTAGTTCCCCCAGCTCTGCCGCCTTAGACACAAAGGGTTTTTCGCAAATTACGTTTCGTCCTGCCATAAGAGCATCCCGTGTCCATTTAAAGTGAATTGAGTTGGGGGCCGCCACATAGATAAAATCCAGTTCTGTGTCGGAAAGAAATTGTTTCCTGCCGGCATACCACCTGGGAATACGGTGTTTTTCCGCAAAGGCGGCGGCAGTTTCTTTTGACCGGGAATAGCAGGCACATATTTCCGCCCCGCCGGTTTTGGCAGCCGCCTGGATAAAGGCATCGACAATAAAATTGGTCCCCACAGTGCCAATGGTCACGATTTCTCCTTGCCGTCCTTTTCGCAGTTCCGGATCAGTTTACACCGAGTCCCGGCGATCACAATGTGCATTCTTAAGAGACAATTGGTATTGTAAGCACACCGGATATGCCCAAAAGAAAAGTTATCACCGCAAGAATTAGGATTGCCCTTACCGGAGTAAGCCGGCAGGTTTTAAGCATCCAGTAACAGAACACCACCAGCGCAATGGGAAGAAGGTGGGGCAGCAAACTATCCAGCAGATTCTGGAGATTAAAGGCATCTACTTTTTCTCCCTCCACAAGCGGCATCCAGGAAACATCGAATTTAATAATTTTCAACATGGCGGGAATAAACCCTCCGATAACGGTTAATCCCATAATCTGGGCGGCATTCCGGAGTAAGTTAAATTTATTTTGGCCGCCCACTTTCTCGATGATCTTGGATGACTGTTTGTAGCCCCACCAGAAGAATGGCCATCGGGCCCAGAAAAAAAGAACAAAGGGAATGAGCAGAAGGGGGATTGAAAAAAGATTCCCCGGAAAAGGACCAGCCGCCAGGGCGGCGGAAATAAGATAAGCAAAGGGCTGGACCAGAGAAAACTGGAGGGTATCGCCAATGCCGCCCAAGGGACCCATAAGGGCTGTCTTAATAGAATTGGACATATCCTTCTGGTATCCTTCTTCCAAAGCTGCCGAAGCGCCAAAAATAATTGCCGAAGTTCCCGGGTGACTGTTGTAGAATTGCATATGCCGTTCCAGGTTTTCGCAGACTTCTTCTTCTGAAGAGTACAGTTCATTTAAGATCGGAATCATGGAATAGGCAAAGCCCGAAGCCTGCATCCGTTCATAATTCCAGCACCACTGAAGGGTCCAATTATGCCTGAAGGCAGCTTTTTTTAGGGTTTCCCGGGAAAGCTTTTGATTTGTCTGCGCCATATTATATTTCTTCTCTGGAAAGATCTTTCATGGAAAAACTTTTCCGGTTTATCATGTAGAGTCCCGCCGCGGCGGCGCCGATAACCGCCAGTCCCGCAATGGGAAGTCCCAGATAGGCATAGAGGGCAAACCCTGTAAGCATATAGGGCCAATAGGTCTTAATATCCATCCGGGAAAGAAGGATGGCAAATCCAATCGCAGGAAGGACCGCCCCAACCGCCGAGAGTCCCCGCTGGAGCCATTCTAACTGCTGAACAGTTTTGGCTACTTCCTGGTATTCTCCAATAAAAAGCATCCCAATAAACACGGGGATGAACCGGGAAAGACCCCAGGGAATGGTTCCCGCCAGATGCCAGCGCTGGAAGGAAACAAGGTTCCGCCTAGTCAGGGCATTTTCGCCGCCATGCAGAAAAAAGGTGGCGCAGCTCCTGCCCAGAATGTCAAAGAGGATCATGAGGAGGGCAATGGCGGTGGCCACCAAACCAGCTTGTCCGATGGCTTCTTCTTTTGGGATGCCGAGGACAGATGATTGAGAAGCGATAAATACGCCGAATATGGCGCCAATGCTGTAATCCGGCATGACTATCCCGCCATAGGTGTAAAACCCCAATGCCATGATGGAACAGGCTGCGCCTATTTGGAGCCCCAGCGTTATATCTCCAGTAATAATACCTGCAACCATGCCGGTAATCAGGGGTACCCACATCTTCATAGCAAGACCGGCAGTTACCTTGAGTACACCGGTAAACAGTGCCAGGATAAATGCCAGCATCGCTGTTGAGCCTGTAATCATTTTAGTTCTCCTTATTTGATTGGTTTATGTTTCTGGAGGAAGGCAGCGTTTTTTTGGGTATGTTCTTCGATCAAAAATTTATCCGGTTCAAGATGTACCGTCCCTTCAACGGCATTAACCGCTGCGGTTTGCCCCTGCTTAATTTTTTTCAGCAGTCCTTGAATGCCCATGATGGCGGGGATACCGTAACTCCTTGCGATGATCGCCGAGTGGGAGGTGCCGCCGCCGGTTTCGGTAAGGATTGCCAAAACCTTGTTTTTATCCATCGCTGCTGCATCCGAAGGCAGCAGATCCTGCGCTGCAACGATAACCGGCTCTTCAAACATAACAGGGCCGTCTTCTTTTTTGCCGTACCATAATCTGAGCAGACGTCTCCGGACATCTTCGAAATCTGCTGCCCGTTCTGCAATTAGGGGGTCCGCCGCCTGTCGTACCATGCGGATAAAAGTATCGTAAATTGCATAGATCGCCCAATCGCCGTTCCAATGTTCATGCAGTATTTTCGCCGGGATTTCCTCTGTAATTTCAACATCGTTAACCATATCCTGGTGGGCCCTGAAAATAGACGCCTTTTCCGGGTCGTGTTTGTTCATGGCCGTAATTATCTGTTCCAGCTCATCCAGTGCGTTTTTTTTAACTGCCTCGTAGCGATCCATCTGTGCCCGCTCTTTTCCGGCCCGGCAAAAACTTTTTTCCGGTTCAAGGAGGAACTTACCGTGGATATGAATTTTTCCCACCGCAATGCCGGGGGATATACCTTTGCCGCATAATATCATTTGAAGTTACACCACCGGTTAGCGGCCTCCCTTTTTATTGAAGATTGTATCCTCTCTTTTTTCCGGATGCAAGGGTCATTTTGAATGTGATATAATCAAGTATGTTTCCCCTGATAAAAGAAATCTTAACCCTCTCTCCGCCCCAAGATCTTGTAATCCGGGGCTGGGTCAGGACCAAACGGGATATGAAGAATCTGGTTTTTGCGGAAATAAACGATGGTTCCTGTTTTAGCAGTATCCAGTGTACCTTTGATGGAATTTTTGTTCCACCGGGACTTTCCACAGGTTCGGCGGTAGAAATTACCGGCAGGCTTATCCCTTCCCCCGCTCCGGGGCAGGCGGTGGAAATCGCCGCTTCTTCGATACAGTTAATCGGCGAAGCTCTGGGGGAAGAAAAAAACGGTATCCCCCCCTATCCGCTCCAGAAAAAACGGCATTCTCTGGAATTCCTCCGGGAAATGCCCCATCTTAGGGGAAGAACCAACACCTTGGCGGCAGTGATGAGGGTCCGCAGCAAACTTTCCTATGCGGTACACCGTTTTTTTCAGGACCGGGGCTACCATTACCTCCATACGCCGGTCATCACAGGAAATGACGCTGAAGGAGCGGGATCAATGTTCAGGGTAACCGCCCTGGATCCTGCCGGGCTGCCGAAAAAAAAGGAAGACTTTTATGCCGGGGATTTTTTTGGCAGGGAAACGTTCCTGACCGTTTCGGGCCAGTTGGAGGCGGAAACCTATGCCGCTGCCCTTTCCCGGGTGTATACCTTCGGTCCCACCTTTAGGGCGGAAAATTCCAACACAGCCCGGCACCTGGCGGAATTCTGGATGATCGAACCGGAGACCGCATTTTTCCGACTCCCGGAAAACATGGCCTTGGCAGAAGATTTTCTTAAATTCTGTTTCACTGAGATTTTGGATGAGTGCGCCGAAGACATGGCTTTTTTTGACGAGCGTATCGAAAAGGGTCTCATCAAAACCATCCGCCTTGTGGCCGAATCGGACTTTGTTCATCTCCGTTACACTGATGCCATCGCCGAACTAGAAAAGGCGCAGAACTCCAGACCCTTTGAATTCAAACCTCATTGGGGGTGTGATCTCCAGAGTGAACATGAAAAATTCCTCGCCGAGGAGTTTATCAAGGGACCGGTGATCGTAACCGATTATCCCAAAGAGATAAAAGCTTTTTACATGAAGCAAAATAATGACGGGAAAACCGTCCGGGCCATGGATGTACTGGTTCCTCGGTTGGGGGAAATTATCGGCGGCTCCGAGCGGGAAGAAAACCTTTCTGCTCTGGAAAGACGTATGGTCGAACTGGGAATGGACACAAAACGTTATAACTGGTACCTGGACCTCCGCCGGTACGGCGCCGTCCCCCATTCCGGTTTTGGCCTGGGTTTTGAACGCCTTGTTCAATATGTTACCGGCATGGCCAACATCCGGGATGTGATCCCCTATCCCCGGGCGGCGGGACAGTTGTATTAGAAACCAGGAGGAATGATGAATAAACAGAATATTATCGGTATATTGCTCTTGTTTCTCTGGATTCCCTGTTTTGCCGCCGAATTAACCGATCCCCTTTATCCTGCCGCCCTGCCGCCTTCAATTTCCGCCCGGTCGGCGGTGTTGATTGATGGGGAAACGGGGACGATCCTTTTTTCCCAAAGTCCCAGCCTGGTGATTCCGCCGGCTTCCCTTACTAAGTTAATGACCATCCACCTGGCGCTGCGGGCCATACAGACCGGCAAGGCCTCCGCCGATGACATTGTCTGGCTTCCTCCGGAGACCTGGGCGGATAACCAGCCTCCTCGATCCAGCCTTATGTTTCTGGGGAGGAATCAAACGGTTACTCTGGGGGAATTGCTTCTGGGAATGGCGGTTTCGTCAGGGAACGATGCCGCGGTGGCAGCGGCCCTTCACCTTGCTCCCTCCATAGAAGCCTTTGTCGCCATGATGAACGCCGAAGCGGGACTCTTGGGCCTGGCTTCTACCCGTTTTTTTGAACCCGCAGGAATCTCCCCGGAAAACACCACCACCGCCCTGGACTTTGCCCGGTTCTGCAGGATGTACCTTCACAAGCACCCGGAAAGTGTTGCGCTGCTCCATTCGGTGCCAACCTTTGCGTATCCCCAGGCAGTTAATACGGGGAATGAACCGAGTCGGACCATCGTTCAAAACAATCGCAACACTCTGCTCGGTATTTCCGGAGTTGACGGCATAAAAACGGGGTACATTCCCGAGGCGGGGAACAACATTGCCCTCAGCGCCCGCCGGGGAGAAACCCGGCTCACCGTGATCATCCTTGGCGCTTCCGGCGAAGCAGAACGGGACCGGGATGGCATGGCGCTTTTGGATTGGGGTTTTGCCAATTTTAAAACGATGCGTTCCGCCGTGGAGTACCTGCCCGATGTGCGGATCTGGGGCAGTAAAAGAAAATACGGCGCCCTTAAACTGGGGGGAGAACCGGCCTTTACCGTTTCTGCCCGCCGAGGCGGAATACTTCAAATTAACATAGAACGGTTATCTCATCTAAGGGCGCCTTTACCCGCCGGAGAACAGGGAGGAACCCTTATTATCAGTGATGAAATGGGAGAGTTGTACCGTATGCCGCTGGTTCTGGAAAAAGAAGCGGTCAGGGGGAATTTTATCAGGGTTCTATTTGATTCAATAGCTTTGTTTTTTCAAAAACTATTTGGCAAATCGTAGTACCGGAATTACCGGATCGGTTAATTCGATGACCGCTGGGAAGTCTTGTTTTTCCAGCCGTACTGTTTCGCCGTCCATCTGGGCAAGAATGGGATTTGACCCGGCAATTTCGATACGGCTGGCATTGAACAAAAGAGTTTCCGGTTTTTCTGCATGGCCGCCGGATGAAAAAAGTTCCTTTAGGACAATTTTTCGAAACAGGGACATCTGGGTAATGGCACAGACATTCCTGTCATCGGGAAGGATCATTTTGTGGGAACCATAGCTTCGCCGTCCGCTTACCCCCATGGCGCAAAGAAGCAATTTTTCCCGGATATTTTTTATTTCATGGTTTTTTTCATCATAGCTCCGTATTTCCATGGGACTGACCTTGTAGATCCGGTCATAAAGAAGGGCGGCGATGTCCACCCAGAGTTTGTAGGAATCGCCGGGAAGTTTGCCTTTCATTATATTGGTCATATGGGTAACAAATGCGTCCAGTCCTACCGAGAGGATGTTAAAGGCTAAAAATGGATCGCCTGAGGGCCAGGTTTTTCCCGATGCGGTGGAAAGCTTTAGGCCCCGGCTCAGTTCGGTGCGGGTTGGATTTATCAGCAGTTTCAGGGCATCTTCCGGTTCCCAGGCTTCGGCACCGTCATTTCCCGTCCCCAGGGGAAGGCGGAGTATGGCGAATTTGGACCGCAGGGCAGGAGAGGCGTGGTACAATGATTGCAACACCTCCAGACTGGTACCGTCTCCGCCGGCGGTAATAATCAAATGAAAGCTTTCATTTTCACCGGCTATTTCTTTCAGAAGTTCCCCGGCAATTTTCAGGGCATGGCCCGGACCGGAAGTGGGAATTAATCCGGTTTTTTTGCTCCATCCCTGACTATATAGCGAAGGGGCAGTGTTTTTTCGTATCGGATTGTGTCCGGCTTTTTCCAGAATTGAATTTAATACGGCAATATGTTTTTTCCAGCGGCGGTTGATGGTAAAGCCCCCCGCCCCCGGATTGGCTATAATCGTCCAGCGCAGGGGCGGGCCGGGCGAAACAAGTGAACGGACAAGGATCTCCGAGAGAATTGAGCCAAATTCCTGCAGTTTGGCCTGGTTTTTCATAGAATAAACATCTCCGAAAGCAATGTACCCAGCCAGAAGCATATCTTCGCCCAATAAGCTACTTCTGCCTTTATTTTTTCCACAGTCTAACGGCCTCCCCGCTGCCCCGTCAAGGTTTGAGGAAAAACGATAGCTGTTGACAAGGGACCTCTTTCCAGGTAGGGTATGGCATTAAACTATCGTCCTGTTTACGCCTGCGGCGATTTTGGCGGCATAGCTCAGCTGGTAGAGCAAACGGCTCATATCCGTTCGGTCATTGGTTCAAGTCCAATTGCCGCTAATAACCTCCACAAAAAAGGCCGGCGAACCGGTAAACCGTATATGGTTTAACCCTGTTCGACCGGCCCGCCCTTGAGGCATGTCGGAAATATAGTGATTTGGGAGGGGAACTATAGGTCCGACATTTTATGTATCGGAACTTTGCTTTTTTTACTTTAAGGGAACTTAACAGACTTTCGATACCGTCTTGACACCGGGAAAAAAAATGATTACCCTCCAGAAGTATGCGGGGATTTGTTTTCATTCGATTGACGGCGGTATTTGCCATTCTGATAGCTGGATTAATTGGATTGGGCCTTGGGTTATCCATTGCTATTACAGAAAACCTTGAAAGCACGGAAAATCTCAAAAGCATAAACCCCGCCTTGCCAACCCGTGTTCTTGATTCCTCCGGGGAACTTGTAACGGAATTTTCTGCCGATGAAAAGCGTGAACTAATAACCCTGGGGGAACTGCCTCGTCACCTGATTCTGGCCGTTCTGGCCAGGGAAGATCCAAATTTTTATAACCACCGGGGGTTTAGCCTAAAGGCTATTGCCCGGGCTTTTTATGGCCGAATAACGGGGAACCACTTGGGCGGCGGCTCCACCATTACTCAACAGGTAGCGGGAACCCTTTATACGGATCGTAAGGAAATGACCATAACCCGCAAGATCAAAGAGCTATGGTGGGCCATTCAAATGGAGCGGCGGTATACCAAGAACGAGATCCTTGAAATTTACCTTAATCAAATGATCATGGGACCCGGCACCTACGGGGTAGAAGCGGCCAGTAAATATTTTTTTAACCATAGCGCCCGGGATATAACCCTGGCCGAAGCTGCGGGATTGGTGGTACAGCTTGCCAGCCCCACCAGTTACAATCTCATTTTGGAACCAAACGTTGCCATGGGACGGCAGAAGTCCGTGCTGGACAAGATGGTGGAACTGGGCTACACCACCAGGGAAGAAGCGGACGATTCTTTTAATGAATACTGGGCTTCTTATGATTCTACCCGGCTGGGGCTTAGTTCCTACTTTGCCCGCGAAGACAGGGCTCCTTGGTTCAGCGAATACGTACGCCGGGAACTGGACAAATTGATGTACGGCGTAATGGATTATTACCGGGACGGCTATACGGTTAAAACCACCTTGGATATGAATTTTCAGCTGCTGGCAGATGCGGAAATGGCAGAAGGCATTGCGACGGCAAATTCGATGTATCAGAGCAGTTCAGGCTATGGGACCGCCAGGGCCGAGAGGGTCTATGTACCTATGGCAAATATGCTCACCCTGGTTTTTAATCTTGAAGGTATTTATGCCGTTACGGAACATCAGGACGAAATAAAGGCCGCCAATAAATACGGTAAACAACTTAACCCCACGGTGGATCTCCTGTCTTTGGTTTTTGACATACCAGAACTCAAACCCATGACCGCCGCTTCTTACCGCCGTAATAGAAGTTATACGGAGGAAAGCCTGGTGGAAGGGGCGCTGATTGTGCTGGAAAACGATACAGGTCAAATCAAGGCCATTGTGGGCGGATCCCAGTACAACGAAACCAACCAGCTTATCCGGGCTACCCAGGCTAAGGTAATGCCCGGCAGCGCCTTCAAACCTCTGTATTATTCGGCGGCCATTGATTCCCGGGAATATACCATGGCCACCATGATCCACGACGGTCCTGTTGTTTTCTATGCGGCCACAGGAGAACCCTACCTGCCTAACAACTACCAGGGTACCTGGCGGGGACAGGTATTGCTTTACGAAGCTTTGGGGCTTTCATTAAATATTCCATCCCTAAAAATACTGGATCATATAGGCTTTGATGCCGCCATAGACCGGGTGGCGGCTCTACTGGGAGTTACCGATCCGGCAGAAAAGGCCCGGACCTTTCCCAGGGTTCATCCTCTGGGACTGGGAATTTCAGCAGTGTCCCCTCTGTCCATGGCCCGGGCCTTTGCGATATTTGCCAATCAAGGCCGGGCGGTTACCCCTTATGCCATAAGAACAGTGGAAGACCGGAACGGGGTAATCATCGAAGATTATGAACTGGAAGTAAAGAGAGCGCAGGATGCCATGGGCAGTGCAAGACAAGTGATTAGCCCCCAGAACGCATATATAATGACCCGCCTTGGCGCCAAGGCCATTGAGATGGGAACCTTGGCCTTTGGTTCAGGTTACGGCGCCAAACTCAACGTTAAGGATGACAAGGGCGTTACCTACCGGATTCCAGCGGGAGGCAAAACAGGAACTACCCAGAACTGGTCCGATGCTTGGGTGGTAGGCTATACCCCATACTACACGATTGCGATCTGGTTTGGATTTGACCGGGGCGGCAATTCCCTGGGGATGAATGTTTCCGGCGCCACTTTGGCCGCTCCCATCTGGGGCAACTTGATGCAGGCCTACAACCAGGGCCTTCCCCGCCGCGATTTTCCCCGGCCTCCGGGGATAGTCGATGCCGTGGTATGCCGGTCATCGGGAAAACTCCCCACCAGTATGTGTCCCGCTGTCATTTCCCTAAATTTTTTGGCCGGCACGGTTCCTGAAGAAAGATGTGATGAGTCACACGGCGAAAATTTCATGACCAGTTATATACCTGGGAACTATGGGGATGGTGATTGGCGGCCGATTATCCCGCCGGAAATGCAGTCCATGTTCGATAATATAGGCAGGCCGGGGAGCAGTAACCTTAATCCGGAAGACCCGGAAATGCCTACCAACTATAATCCTTTTTTTGATTGAATCGAATTTCAGCAAGAAATTAGGTTAACTTTTCTTTTCAAAGTGGGAAAATTCCATGGAAAAAGTTGCCCGCCCCTGGCTTACGCTTCGGAGGGCCGTCATAAAACCGAACATTTTTTCCATGGGGGCGGAAGCTTTGACCTGATCGGTTCCTCCTTTGGAATCCATGCTGAGTACCTGACCTCCCCGTTGGGTAACAAGACTTATCACATCCCCCACAAATTCCTTGGGGGAAAAAAGATCCACCGCCATAATCGGTTCAAGAAGGAAGGGATCCGCATTTCGTGCAGCTTCGTCAAAACCCATGCTGGCGCAGCCTTCACAGGCAAATTCCGTTCCGGTTAATTCTGAATACTCCATGTCCAAGATGGTTACTCCCACATCAATGCAGGGATAACCCAACAGGATGCCGGAATCCATGGCTCCCCTTACACCCCGTTCAATCGCTTCAAAAATCGCATCGGGGATCCGTTCCTTGTTTTTAACGGTATTGCTGTAGCGGTTCCCTGATCCCCGTTTTAGGGGTTCCAGTTTCATGGTAAGGGCGGCGGCGTTTTCTTTGCCGGCGATAACCCGGGAAAACCGTTCCGTCCGTTCTATTGCTTTGCCTATTGATTCACGGTAGGTTACCTGGGGATTTCCAGCCCGGGCCTGGAGTCCATAATCTTTTAGAATTTTGGTTACCAGAACATCCAGATGAAGTTCTCCCATGCCAGAGATAATCAACTGTCCGGTCTCATCGTTTTCTTTTGCCGTAAAAGTAGGATCCTCCCGGGAAAGGATAGCGAGAATATCCTTTAGCTTGTCTCCTTCGGAAATGGTTCTGGGTTCCAGGGAAACGGAGATTACCGGTTCAGGAAACTGCATGGTATCCAGCAGTACCGGCCAGCCTTCGCTCCCAATGGTATCCCCGGTTTGAGCCAGCTTCATTCCGATGATAACCCCAATGTCTCCCGCTGCCAGTTCATCCAGAGCTTCACTTTTGTTCGAATGCATTCGAAGGATACGGTTGGCCCGTTCCCTTTTGCGTTTTCCTACATTGAAAAGCATGGAGCCGGGTTTGATGGTTCCTGAATACATCCGCACATAACAGAGGCTTCCCGCCTCCCGGTCGTTTTGGATTTTGAATACTAGACCCAGGGGAATACCTTCCGGATTGCAGGGAACCGGAACATCCTCTTCTTTTTTTTGGTGATGTCCGGCGGCGCTTTTTATTTCGTCCGGGGCAGGCAGATAATCAATCACAGCATTGATCAAGGGCTGGACTCCCATATTTCGCCGGGATGCCCCGGCCAGCATGGGGAGGAGTTTCCGTTCCAGCACGGCCCTTCGCAGTTCACTGCGGATCAGCACCTGGGGAATCAGTTCTCCCGCCAGGTATTTTTCCGTTATGGCATCGGATACGGCGGAAAGGGCATCAATGAGTTTTTCCCGCCATTGCGCTGCCTCTTCCTTTCGTTCCGCCGCCAGCGGCGTCCGCATGATGGTTTCGCCCTCCCTTCCTTCCCAGCGGAGTTCTTCCATTTCAAGTAAATCGATCACTCCTTCAAAGGCGTTTTCCTTTCCCATGGGTATCTGGACGGCTACGGTCTCCATGCCGAATTTTTCCTTAACATCCGCCAGGACCTGAAAAAAGTCAGCCCCTGTCCGATCCATCTTGTTTATGTAACCGATACAGGGAACCTGGTACCGCTCCGCCTGGCGCCACACCGTTTCGGTCTGGGGCTCTACGCCCTTGACGGCATCAAGGATCGCCACTGCACCGTCCAGCACCCGCAGGGATCGTTCCACTTCGGCGGTAAAATCAACATGGCCCGGGGTGTCAATGATGTTTATCTGGTATTCCTGAATGCTCTGTAAATCTCCGCCGTGTTTCCAGTAGGCGGTGGTGGCGGCGCTTTGAATCGTAATCCCCCGCTCCTGCTCCTGTTCCATCCAATCCATGGTTGCTTCGCCGTCGTCCACTTCACCGATACGGTGGCTTTTGCCGGTATAAAAGAGAATCCGTTCGGTGGTAGTAGTTTTTCCCGCATCAATGTGCGCCATTATGCCGATATTGCGCATTAAACGAAGTTTTGTGGATTTATGCACAAAGGTATTGTAACAGCCAGGAAAAGTGTTTACAATGGCATATGGCAGAACTTTCCTATGTTATGGTAACCCCCTATACCATCGTTAAAAGCAGAACCGGCGGTGTCATAGCCCGGCTTCTTTCCAGGATTGATCTGGAATTGGCCGGAGCACAGATGATCATTCCTGATGAGACCTTTGTCAGGGATTATGAGCGGAACCTAAGGGAAGAAAATAGAAAAGGTGACCTTACCCTGCTGGCAGATTATGTGAAACAGAATTTTATTTCCGGCGGCAGGCCCCACCGGGTTTTGCTCCTCCTCTTCCGGGGGAATGATGCGTGCCGGAAACTTTCGGATATCTGCGGCGCCCTTCATCCTGAAAATCAAGGCATCGAATCCTTGACAGGCGAAACAATCCGGGACACCTATGCGGACCTTATCGTTGATTCAAACGATCCTAACAAGGTTACATACTTTGAACCGGCGGTCCTTACCCCCCGGAACCAGCAAGATGCTAATGCAGACCTTAAACTTCTCGAACGGTTCCTTAAGGGAAGTGGAAATATCGTATCCAACATGGAATACCCGGATCCATCCAAAATAGAACAGACACTGGTTATTCTAAAGCCCGATAATTGGGCCTATGCTTCTTCCAAACCCGGTACGATTATTGATATGTTTTCCCGGACCGGCATGCGCATTGTTGGAATAAAGGTTCATCAATTTACTCAGGAAGAGGCCCTGGATTTTTACGGCCCCGTAGAGGCGGCCCTTAAGGAAAAACTAGCCCCGGTATTCGGCGGAAAAGCAGCGGAAGTCCTGGAAAAGGAATTCACCATAACCTTAAGTGATGATACAAAAAAGATACTTTCGGAAAGTTTTGGCAGAGAATATGCCCAAAGCCAATTCCTGGACATTATTGAATTTATGTCCGGTATGCGTCCCGGTTCCGGCAATAATAAACCCGTCAAGACCTTGATCCTCGTCTATGAGGGAGAAGGGGCAGTACAAAAAATACGGGATGTCCTAGGTCCCACGGATCCTCTAAAAGCGCCGGGAGGAACGGTCCGCCGGGAATTTGGGAGCAATGTAATGGTCAACACCGCCCATGCTTCGGATTCGAAGGAAAGCTTTAACCGCGAACAGGCCATTGTAAAGATCCGCGAAAATACCCTGCAGGATATTATTGCAGAACACCTGTATTAATGCCGGGGATGAGATTTGAACTCACACGGCCTTGCGGCCAGGGGATTTTAAGTCCCCGGTGTCTACCATTCCACCACCCCGGCAGTTTTCTTATCTTAGCAAGACCGCTGAAAGCGGTCAACGATTATGTTAATTGATACCCACGCACATCTTTCCATGCTTGCCCGGCGCGGCATTGATCCCCACGACTGTCTCCGCAGTCTTTTTGCGGAAGGTTTTGCAGGCATCATAGACATCAGTCTTAATCCGGGAGATCTTCCCCGCCGGATCACTGAATTTTCAAACTACCCTCGGGTATTTTTTGCCGCCGGGCTTTGGCCCCACGCCGATTCCATAACTAACAGGGAAAAGCTGGCGGGAGAACTGGAAAGAGACATCATCGCCGTAAAAACCGGAGAACAGGGACAGAAATTCTGCGCCCTGGGGGAATTCGGCATGGATCACAACTGGAACGGAAAAGGAAAAGACGGAAGCGCCGATCTGGAAGGTGAACGGGAACTAATGGAAATACAGATGGAAATAGCACAGCGGCTGGACCTTCCGGTTATCATCCATTCCCGGGATGCGGCGGAAGAGACGGCGGTGACCTTGGCCCGTTATCCCCGGGTTAGGGGAGTGGTGCACTGTTTTTCCTACGGCCCGGCGGAGGTAAAAACCTTTTTGGATCTGGGTTACTATATTTCTTTTGCCGGAAACATCACTTACAAGAGTGCCGGGAATGTTCAGGAGGCCTGTAAACTGGTCCCAGCGGAAAGGCTTTTTTTAGAAACAGATTGTCCCTACCTGGCCCCTGTTCCCCACCGGGGAAAACCGGCCCACCCGGGCATGGTGGAAGAAGTTTACAAGCATGTCTCGGAGATCCGGAAAACAAATCTAATGACACTGGCCAAACAAATATCGGAAAATGTAAAAATGCTTTTACGGGTGGATGACGGGTTTTGAACCCGCGACGACCAGATCCACAATCTGGGACTCTACCACTGAGCTACATCCACCATGAACAGGAAAAATTCTGCCCAAAACCGCCTAAAAAGTCAAGATGAACCGCCGCCGGGGGAGATATCACGGCAATTAAGATCTGTTTTCAAATGCCGATGATCAAAAAGGAGGCAAAGGTATGGATAATTCTTTAGCTTTTTCGATTATTTTACTTAAGGAAATCGAGATTTTAGAACAGATCCCGCCCCTCCAGGGATTAATCCGGGAAGCGGTTGTTAAGCGGGAATGGACTGATTACGAAGTTTTAATGCAGTCCCTGGGTGAAATCGGCACCCGTTTCGAGATTATTGACGCTGAGAGGGAGGCGCTTTTTAAAACCTTAGCTGACGGCGAAGAACCGGAATCGTTCTATGCCTGGGCATCCCGGCTTCCGGAGAAGGAACGGGAAGAAATATCCAGTCTGTACCGCAAGTTAAAAATGATCACCCTTCAAATTAGGATTGCCAACGATACCCTGATGGAATATCTAAGGGAGGCAAAATCGACCGTTTCCGGTCTTTTAGAAAAGGCCTATCCGGACCGGCGGGGAAAAATGTATTCCCGCCGGGGCACCGAACGGGAAGCGGATATGCGAAGCGTAATGGTAAACCGCAGTTTATAAGAGGAGCAAGGTATGACATCAACCTTTCAGGGAATAGAAATCGGGAAGCGAGCCGTGGTGGCTCATCAACAGGCCCTTACCACAACAGAGCATAACCTGGCAAATATGAATACCGAGGGGTATTCCCGGCAGAGGGTTGATTTTTCGGCTTTTGATCCCATCTACCTTCCCGGCCTGGAACGGGAGGAAACCCCCGGCCAGATAGGTCAGGGCGTTGCCATACAGCAAATCATCAGGCTTAGAGACGAACTTTTGGATCAACAAATCGTGGCCCATGCTTCTACCAGAGGATATTGGGAAGCCCGGGATCCCTACATCAGGCATGTCGATCAAATTACTCATGAGGTAGGTGATACTTCGGTCCGGGTCCGGCTGGATCAATTCTGGGACGCGTGGCAGGAACTAGCCAATAACCCCGCGGATATTCCTCCCCGGACAGCGGTGGTGGAACGGGGAAAAACCCTGGTGGATGCGGTTCAAAAGGGCTTTAAATCCCTTAAGGGACTTCAGGACATGGCGGAGCAGGACATTCGGCTCACCGTGGACCGGGTGAATGATTATGTAAAACAAATTGCGGCGCTTAACCTGGATATTCAACGGATCCAGGCCCAGGGAGACAATCCCAATGATTTGATGGATCGCCGGGATCTTTTAACGGATAAACTTGCCGAGTTGATTGATGTTACGGTGGATCGCCGGGATCCGGATGAATTCATGATCCACACCGCCGGGATGATCCTAGTTCAAGGAGGGATTGGCCGGGAATTTGCCCTGCACCGGAATCAAGGAGAAGAAGGCTATTCCCGGGTCTATTGGAAAGATACCCAGCAGGAAGTGCATTTCCGCAACGGAAGCCTGGCAGCTCTTTTTGAACTGCGGGATGTAACCATTCAAAATGAAATTCACTCCCTGGATAATTTTACCATGAACTTTATGGATTTGGTAAATGAGATTCACCGGGGAGCCTATGGGCTTAATACTTCCACGGGGAATGATTTCTTTGTTCAGCGGCCCTATGTAACGAATGTGGACGGCAATTACGATCGCAGCGGAGACGGCGAATACGATTCAACCTATATTTTCAGGATCAACGGTACTAACATCTTGGAACCTAATGTCCAAACGGGACTGGAAGGAATTATTACCCTCTCCGGATCCGCCGGTAATGTCGAGGTACCCTACTATCCGACCGATACGGTCTCGGACATCATCCTCCGTATCAACCAGTCCGGTGCAGAAGTGGTGGCCCGCCTTAACCGGGAAGGACAGCTTCAGCTAAAGGGAACTCCGGCCCATGGATGGGAAAATCCCGGTTTTGTGATCCGACATGTGGAAGATTCAGGGTTTTTTCTGGAAGGCTATGCAGGACTTTTAAACGACCGGGGGCCCGAAGGAGCCTTTGACTGGGGCGGCCCCGATGCGGTAAATGTCCTCCGGGGCGGTGCCAATGATTATGCGGTGGCTCCCAATGCCCATCCTTCGGGATGGCTGGAAATAAATCCCGCCCTTCTTAAAGACGTTACCGCCGTGGCCGCCGGGTTCGGAGAAAACGGCAGACCCGCCAATCCGGGCAATGGAGAAGCGGCCATCGCCATGTCCAATCTCCGGTATGACCGGGTAATGGTAGGAAAGAACATGACCTTTACCGAATACTTTGCCGATGCCGTAGGCAGGGTTGGTGCCATGGGAGAGCAAAGCGGAAATGAACTGGCAACCCACAATGAAACCATGAAGAAATTGCAGGAAATGCGGCAGTCCGTGGCGGGGGTAAATATTAACGAAGAGCTGGCAGATATGCTCCGGTACCAGCATGGTTTTAATGCGGCAGCCCGGTTTATTACCACCGTCAATCAAATGCTGGATACGCTTATCAATAGAATGGGCGTTTAGTAAACTGGCGGGACAAAAAAAGGAGTAAAACATGAGAAGAATATCGTCAGATATGCCGCACACGGATGTGCAATACCGGCTGCGCCGACAGGAAGAAGGACTATCCAATATTCAATCCAAGATCAGTTCCAATACTAGGATCAGGGAACTGCGGGATGATCCTCTGGCGGCAGCCCATGCAACCCGCTATGATTCCTACCTGACCAGACTTGAGCGCTATATAAAAAATACGGACTTTGCCAGGGATCATTACGATTTTCAAGACAGTTATCTCAGGGAATTTAACGATATCCTTCAGCGGATCCGGGTACTGGCGGTGACGGGAGCCAATGGAATCAACGGGCCCGATGAAACCAAGTACATCGCCATGGAGATCAATGAGCTCTTAAAAGAATTGACCAGCATTGCAAACAAGAGCGGGCCCGACGCCAAACAGTTGTTCGCCGGAGATAAGGCCTTTACCGAACCCTTCCGCCTTATCGAAGGCACCATAGAAGGCGGCGGCGAATCCATGGTGGTAGGAGTTGAATATCGAGGAGCCGGGGCGAACCGCAGGACCGAGATCAGCGACGGTACCTATTCCACTCTGGACATTGGGGGAGGCGAAGCGTTCTGGGCGGAAAAGATGAATATCATTTCCCGGTTTGACGCCACCAATTACCGGGTAATCCAGGAAAGCGCTTTTTTTATAGATGGAGTGGAGATCAAGCTGAATGCGGGGGATACCCTCCATGCCATTGTGGCCAAAATAAATGAATCTCCGGCGCCGGTAAAGGCTTATGTGGATATAGAAACTCACGGCCTGGCTCTGCTCGGCACCAATGCTCATCTGATCCGGGTTGAAGACCGGCAGGATTCCCGGGTACTCCAGGATCTGGGAATAATAAGACCCACCAACGATCCTTATGCTCCTAACTGGCACGAAAATACCCTGGTCTCGGGAGGATCGGCCTTTGACATGGTAATACGCCTGCGGGACAGCCTTTACCGGCATGATCAGGAATTTGCCGGATCTCAGGGGCTTGGAGGCATTGACCTGGCCCTTTCCAATATTGCGGCCCGGTTTACCCTGGAAGGAAGCCGCCGTGAACGGGTAGATTTTACCTGGCATCGGCTCTTGGAAGAAAAAGATAATGTTTCCGCCGCCTTAGGAAGGGAACAATCCCTTAACTATTATGATGCGGCTACAGAACTCGGCTGGATGGATTTTGCCCACCGGGCCGCACTGCAAACTGCGGCCAGGGTGATCCCCCCCACGCTGCTTGATTTTTTAAGATAAAAGAAGGAGCACCATGAGTACTGTGAAGGTACAAACCAAGGCATACGGAATTATCGAAGTTGATGAACGGCAGAAAGTTACCTTTCCATCGGGGCTTTTTGGGTTTGAATCCGTCAAAGACTATGTGCTTATCGACGCCGAGCGGCAGCCCTTTTACTGGCTCCAGTCTCTGGAAGCAGAGCATATCGCCTTTATCACCATCAATCCTTTTTTGTTCAGGCCCGATTACGAACTAGATATAGATGATGATCTGGTAAAAGAGATCGATATTTCCGGTCCCGAAGAGGCGTTGATCTTTTCCATCGTTACCATACCGCCATCGGGCCCCATGACGGCCAACTTGCAGGGTCCCCTTATCATTAACCGGACAACCCGGATTGGCAAACAGGGTATCCTGATTGATCCCCGGTGGAAAACCAAACATGACATTATGGAAGAGTTAAAGCTTGCCGGGAAGGAAAAGCCATGCTGATACTTTCACGAAAAACCAATGAAAAGATCATGATTGGCGAAGACATTTCAATTTCCATCATCGAAATTAGGGGAGATCAGGTGCGGATCGGAGTGGAAGCGCCAAAAACAGTAAAGGTTTTTCGCGAAGAAGTGTTTGATGCGATTAGGGCGGAAAACAAAGCGGCGGCGGCATCCAGCACGGTATTTCCTGAATTTGATTTCGGCGAACGGGATCCCCTGTAATTTAGGCTTCCCTATCTCTGTGAGTATTATAAAGATCGTCAAAGTCCCCGGCAATATTGTAAAACACATCAATTAATTGGGGATCAAACTGGGAATTTTTTGATTCCATCATCATTTCCACTGTTTTATCATGTGTGATCGCCGGCTTGTAGCTCCGCCTCATCCTTAGGGCATCGTAGACATCGGCAATGGAAACAATCCTGGCTGCGAGAGGGATCATGTCGCCTTCCAGCTTAAAGGGATATCCTGCGCCGTTCCAGCGTTCATGATGGGAAAGGGCAATTTCCTTGGCCATGGGATGAGGATATGTTGAAAGGATAAAGGCGCCGTTTTTGGTGTGTTCCTGCATTACTGTCCATTCCCAGTCCGAGAGAGGTCCTTCTTTATTTAGGATATCGTCGGGGGTTCCTATTTTGCCAACATCGTGCATGGATGCCAAAAAACCGATATTATCAATAAAGTCCGCATCAATCCGTTCATAGCCTTTTTGGTTAAAGAGTTCCATGGCCATTCGCTTGGAATAGTTGTTTACCCTGGTAATGTGCTGGCCCGTATCGTTATCTTTGAGTTTTGATGCTTCCAGGAGGCTCATAAAAACGCTTCGCAGGAGGGTACGGTTTTCTTCGGTCACGTCGTCAAACATGACGATAAATTCTTTTGGTTCTTTTATGGTAATATCAAATGGAAACAGATAGACTTTTGTCTGGGTGGTAGCCATTTCCCGGGACTTTATCTTTATTTCTCCATCCCAGGAATAGCCATTATTCCCCTTAAGGGCAGTTTCCCGGATGAGCCTAATATCTTCCAAATTAAAAAATTTGCCAAAAAGATCCATTAAATATTGGCCCTGGAGGTTTGTAAATCCGTGGAGAAGAGTTTCACATTCCGCATTGGCAAAGAGGATTTTTAATTTTTGATTAATGAACATTACGGGAAAGATGCTTTTGGTAAAGGGGTTAAGCTCTGAAGAAAATTTTGAAATGTCTGCATAGGATCCATCTTCGAAAGCGGCGGCATCATCGTCAGCCAGTTCTTCTAATTCATCCAGATCATCCAGTTCTTCCGGATTTTCCTCTCTAGCCATGTTGGTTGTCCATATTGCCCTTTAGCTCCGCATCACTCTTCCTTAAATACAAGGGTCCGGAGCTTTCTTCCCCCTTGTCTACTATACCCTTTTCTATGGCAAGGTTCAACAATTCAGCGGCGTATCCCCGTTCCCGGGTGCAGATTGAGGCGCTTTCGGGAAATGCCGCTGCCAGGTCCGATAGTCCCAGGGAGACGGCGGGGCCGGTAAGAAGCAGGGAAGGAGAAGAAGCCGGAGTATTAGCTGCGATGGTTTTTACTAGTTCTCCCATGCTCGTATCAAGATAATTGCTGATCCGGTTTCCCCCCCGGTACAGCGCAGTAAAAAAGGCGTTTTTCTTGGCGTCAATCAGGGGAAGGACGGTCCCGGGCCAAAAGGAAAAGGGGGCGGCCATACAATCCAGAGTGGGGATGGGAATGACGGGGATCTCCAATGCCAGGGCTAGTCCCCTGGCGGCGGCAAAACCGATGCGCAATCCGGTAAAAGAGCCGGGGCCTTCCATGCAGGCGGCACCTTTCAGTTCCGTTTTGGAAATCCCTGCCATTCGAAGGAGGGTGTCGGCGGCATCCATAATTAACTCCGAATGTTTTTGGTTTCCGGCGATCTCCAGATAATAACGCTGCCCAGTGTTTTTCACCGCAAGGCCGATGGAAAACACCTCTGTGGCGGTATCAAAAGCAATAAGTGTCATGTAAGGTCATTATAGAGGATACGGCGTTTTCCGTCTTCCATAATCTCGATTTCCACAGTTACATCAGATGGCGGAAGATTAATTCGTTCGGGCCATTCAACCACGGAAACTCCTCTTCCGTAGAGCAGCTCCTCTGCCCCGGTCAGGCGGAAATCTTGGTCTCCGGAAAGCCTGTAGGCGTCCATGTGGTAAAGAGGAATAGTTCCTTCATATTCACTGATAATCGTATAGCTGGGACTGGTTACCATCTCGGTAATTCCCAGGGACTGGGCTATGCCCCGGGCAAGGACTGTTTTTCCCGATCCCAGCCTTCCCCGGATTGCCACAATGCTGCCCGGTTTCAGGAGATGCCCAATTTTTTTGCCCAGTTGTACCGTGTCTTCCGGAGATAAGGAGATGAACTCCTTTTTAGACGGGGAGGCCACCTGTTTCATCCAGGACGGTGAGGTATTTTTTTATTTCTTTAGTCAGGGGGAGGAGAGGATAGTCTACATTATCCATATTATTGATGATTACTTCGTTAACGCCTGTGGGTTTGGTTTCCATGGTAAAATCAATATGGCAATCAGCGGATTTACTAAAAAGCTCTATTATCAGCGTGCAGGAATAAAGGCGCCTGTAATAAATAGGAACGTCTTTTCGGATTAAATCTTTTACACCTGTTATTTTCATTATGGCTATTATACCCTGATGTGGAAAATTGTTTCAATCTCCGTATTCAAAGACCAGAGAATTAATGGCATTCATGGCTTTTCGGGGAACTTTGAGAAATTTTACATGAATTACCGTATTGGCTATGCCGCTGCGGTTTATCCGGAGTATTTGGCCAAGGACCGCTACAGGCGGTGCATTTGAGGAATAGTCTAATTCAATTTTTAACCGGGAACCTGCAGAAAGCGGGTATTGGGTTTTCATGGCTAAGCCGCCGATGGAAATATCCGTAATGCTGCCCTTCATTCGCCGGTTTTCTACAACCATCCGGGGTTTTTTGCTTTTGGTATCCTCCAGATGGACCATGAAAAAGTCACAGTTTAATATCGCCTGCTTTCTTCTGAACCGGCGCTGGGTCATGGCTTTAGCCTGTCTGTTCCGGGTAAGATGCAATGCCGGACCATAGGAGGTATCAGCCTTGTCGATAACCTGACTGTCGAAGGAAAATCCTTTGCTGTTTTTGGTAAAGAACGCCAGATTTACTTTTGTTCCCCTGGGGAATTTGATTACGCTGCCTACAGCGCTGCGGGGGCATTCCACCACGACCCTGTCAGTTTTGGAGGAAATGACCTTTACCGGAAAGGAGTCTTGATTTACCGAAAGGACCGCTGCCATGCCTGAAGAAAGACTCTGAGTGGCAGGAGCGCCGGGACTGGTATTGTGGCGGACATCGATGGTATTCCGGACAGAAAAAAGCACGGCAAGTTTCTGCTGGGCTTCTTCTTCTGAACCGGCAGCTCTTTCAATTTGCTTAAAAGCCCTCTTAAAATGTTTATCCAGAACCGTGGGATTTTCCACTGTTCGCTCGGGATCAACGACACCGTTGCTTTTTAAGACATATTCCAACACCTTGGTTTGATCGTTATTTAGCCCATAATCTTTTGCCACCCGGCGCAGGGCAAAAAATGAAAAATGCCGGGGAGTACTGCTTCCTTTGCCGCCCTTGGAGCCTGCTTTAAGACCCAATCCGTTTTTTATGATACTGGAAAGCAAGCCAATTACTAAGATAACCCCTAACCCCACCAGAAGTATGGTCCCTCCCACAGGATCGTCGTCTTTAAAGTATTGAACCCTTTGCTGAAGCAAAAATAAAATCATACCGGTCTCCTCTCCGGTTTAATACCGCATAGTGCCGAAGTCAGAGCCCGCAACCTTGGAGACAATTCATATTCAGCCAAATCACCCACCAGAATGGTATCCTTGTTTTCATAAGCGGAAATAATTTCCTTTAAAGCGGCGCTGAAGTCGGTGATAAATTCCTTTAAATTTGTTTTTTCAAACCCATCCATTTGTGGAACCTCTATACTTTCAATATCGGTTCCAAAATACTTAATCAGAACTATTATGCGGAAGAGTTTTTCTACCAGAGAAGAAAAAAGGGTAATTGTTTCCGCCGCTCTTGGATCCTTCCCGGTTTGCATATCCAACGGCAGATCTTCCAGCCGTTTGGCAATTTCCTCGCTCAAGGGACTCAGGGCGGCCATTTCCCGGGCCGGATTTTCAATTTCCCTGATCCGTTCCAGAACAAGGGCCATGGTTTCGGCGGGGGAAAAAGAAACGCCATCCAGGGTTTTTAAGGCCGTTTGGTATAAGTCCGGATCATGTTCCCTAAAAAATAGGGCAGGGGCGGACTTTTCCCAGTGCTGGCGGCTGTTTTGACGTTCTTCGCTGTTTTGGGATTCGTAAAATACCAGGTCCTCCTTAAGGCCAAGAAGGGCTTCCATCATCAGATCCGCCCAGCCGGAGGTTTTGATATCCAGGGAGGAAAGGTTTTCCAAAGACAGGATAAAGGCATCGTCCATGGAACGGGAACCGTAGGCTTTTCCATCTATGGTAAGGCCGCTTACAAAAAGACCCAATTCCGAAAGCCACTGCTGGATTCCCATTAACACTTCCCCCACCGTTTTTTCCGATTCCAGGGTAATGTCGGCGGCTTTTCCGTTAATGTTAATTTCCATAAGCAGACTACCGGCGGCTGTTATTAATTGAATTTGCCTGCCTGCTGAAGTTATCCAGGGCGGTGCCCATTTTTTCCATCCGGTTAAAGGCACTTTCCATGTTGCCGTACTGCCGTTGGAGGGACGCTTCTTTTGCTTCCAACTGCCGGTCCAGTGTCGCTATCCGGCGCTCTTCTTGTCCAATCTTGGAATCGATGGTTCCAGTTTTTAAGGCAATAACTCCCCCGGTCTCAACATAGGGTCTGGCCAGGGCATCCAGGGTAAAGGCAATTCCGGAATCGGCAAGCAGATCACCGGTTGTATCATAGCCAAAAAGCTGTTGAATGGGCCTCAGATCTCTTTCCAGCGCCGCATCAAGCAATTTTTCATCTATTTCCAGATACCCTCGGAGCCGGGCAGGATCATAGCCGGTGGTGGCGCCGGTCCGGCGCAAGTCCGTGCCTATGCCGATTTGCGCCAGCATAGAAAGCTCCTGTTCCGCCTCGGTAAGGTAGGCATTGGTAACCGCCTGTTGGAGGCGGCTTTTAAACTGGTTCAGCATGGTATCGCCTGAAAAAGCCCCCAGCCGTTTTTTCATTTCCGCCCGTTCATCGGGGGTCAGATAGGTGAGCTCCTGGAGGACCCGGTCATCCGTTCGGGTAAGGACGTTTAGTTCTCCCATAAGCCGGTTATAGTTTCCCACCAGGGTGACAATGGCTTCTTTGATTGCTTCCCGATCCGGTTCAATATTCAGCGTTACCGGTATATCCGTAGGGGCTTTGGCAAAAATGGTAACTCCGGGGATCAGATCGCTGATTTCATTAGTGGAGCGTTTTATTTCAATCCCCTCCATAACAACAATGGCATCCTGGGCGCTGGAAAGGACATTACTTGATTTAAATTCCGGTTTTGGATCGGGATTGGAGACTGCCACATTCCGGATGGAAAAATCCCGGCTGGTATTGTTATTGGTAATTTCCAGGGAGGCTAGGGTTCTGCCCCCGGCTACATCGTCCAGATTAATTTTACCGGGGATAAATCCGGAAGAATCCTGGATTAGCGGAAGGGCAGCAGAACTACCGTCAGTAAATTTTAAGGAAAGAAAGGCCATGTCGTCCACCCTGGGCGGTGCGGAGGGTACATCCCGCTTGGGGAGAGGTACGGAGGAAGGGTCATTTTCTATGGTGATACCGCGGTAGCTTACCGCCCCTGCTCCGGGAATTTCTGGTCCCAAAGGCACCGGTGTAGTTTGGGTATCTGCGGGCATTATCCTGGTGGAGGTTTCAAAACTAAGGACCATGCCCTGTTGGACTCCCAGCTCCCGGGCATCCTGGGAAAAGACAAGGGCGGTTTTTTCGCCGGCCTTTATCGTCAGGATATCTTCAGTTACAGCAACCCGGTCCGGCAGGGAAGGACCAGCGGGGGGAGTTTTTCCTGAAATCCCTGTTTTACGGGCCAGATCTTCGGCGGTATCGGAAAAAGCAAGGCGGTTTTCCGCACCGGTGACAAGGGATTCTACAAGCAGGGACTGTTTTCCTGCTTCCACATTGATAACGCTGGTTTGGAGCTTTCCTCGGCCCCGGCGGTTAAGAATTTCTGAAAAATCTTTAAGAGATCCTCCGCGATAATCGAGGGTAATCTCGTCATTTCCTATTTTAAAGGTGTATTTTCCTGCTTCCACCTTAAAGGAAGGATCAAGGGGATCGGAGAGAAAACGGTCAGCCTTGGCGACTTGCTTAATAGTAAAGGACCGTTCCTGTTCCACCGCCTGTCTGTTGGCAGTAGCAGTCAGGGCCGTAGTATCGGAAGACCGGGCGCTGCGTTCGGAAAACGGATTTTGAAAAGAATACAAAAACCGGGCGCTTTCCCTAAGAGAATTAACACGGCGTCCCATTTCCTGCCAGTATTCCTTTTCGGATTGAAGGGTTTCGATCTGCTTTTCAGCTCTGTCCCTGGGAATACGTTCAACCTCCATCAATTTTTCGATGAGGTTGTTTGTGTCAAACCGGCTCTTAATTCCGGGTATGTAGATGTCGGACATAACCCCCCCTAAAGGCCGACAGTGCCCCTTTGGCACGGGCCAGATATTACTGCATAATGCCATCATTCGTAATGCGCATCACCCGTAATGCTCATTACTCATAATGATTATTATTACAGGTTAGTAATATCTGGCTATATCCGCTCGTCGAACAGGAACCCTATGGTTTCCTTAAGGCGGGAATGGAGCCGCTGCAGTTCTTTGGGCGGAAGGACCTTAATCACCTTATCGGTTTCCGGGTCGATAACCTTTACGGTAACATCATTGGATTGATGGTTTACCTCAAATTTAAGCTTTTTGCTAAAAGCAACGGTTATCATTTCCAGATCCGCCATGATCTCAGGGAGCGGTTTGTGCTGGTTTTGCTGTTCAGATTCGTGGGCATTTTCCAAAACCACCCGTGTTTCGGCAGTTTTGGCCTGCACAGCGATCCTTTCCTGGGTAAGTTCTGCCGGGGAATATCCGTTTCCCGTACCGGCAACTTGTATAGTCATAATTCACCTCCATGTGCATTTCTGCCCGGCGTACCAGGACAGAAAACTTACTTGAGAAGAAGGGGGAAGGGCGCGAGCTTCCCCCTTTCTTCGATTGCTACAGTTGGGATTCGATAAAAACAAATACGTTGTTATGAATCCTCAGCTTTTCAAAAGACGACGTCCAGAGGTCTCTTGAAAAGTTTGTTCTAACCGAGCAGCTGCAGAACCGATTGGGTCCTGGTGTTGGCCTGGGCCAGCATGGCGGTTCCAGCCTGGTTCAGAATGGAGTCCTTGGTGTAGGCCACCATTTCTGATGCCATGTTGGTATCCCGAATCCGGGATTCAGCAGCCTGGAGATTTTCCGAAGCTACAGCTACGCCTTTGGCAGCCATTTCAAAACGGTTCTGGTAAGCACCCAGATCCGCCCGCTGCTTGGATACCAGCTTAAGCGCCGAATCCACCATCCCGATGGTCTGGTTGGCTTCTTCCGGGGTAGCAATGGAAAGTACTCCCATTTCTCCCTGGTTGGTTGCCAAACCCAGAGCGGAGGCGGTCATGGTGCCGATAAAGACCTGTTTGTTCTGGTCCATATTGGCTCCCACCTGGAACTGCATAACCCGGTTAACGGCGGATTCCTGGGCAAAAGCCCCTGTCAGCATGTTCATACCGTTAAATTGAGCATGGCTCGCAATACGGTTGATTTCATCGACCAACTGGGAAACTTCTACCTGAATCTGCATACGGTCTTCGTCGGAATAGATGCCGTTGGCGGACTGCACCGACAGTTCCCGCAGGCGATGCAGAATATCCTGGGTTTCCTGAAGATAACCTTCGGTAGCCTGGATAAATGATACGCCGTTCTGGATGTTGCGCTCAGCCTGATTAAGCCCCCGGATCTGGCTCCGTAGTTTTTCGGATACCGCAAGACCGGAAGCGTCATCTCCCGCCCGGTTAATCTTCATCCCGGAGCTGAGTTTTTCGATACTCTTGGCTACATCGAGATTGGTGATTCCCAATTGGCGATCGGCATACATGGCGCTCATGTTGTGATTGATAATCATAATAACCCTCCATGAGTAGTTAGCCCCGGCAATCCTTGCCGAAGCCGTTCCATACGGGGAGCAGGGGACAGGAGGATCGCGCCGATCCTGCCCCTTACCCTGGACAGAACGAAGCTGATCCCGTTGTCCCGGCAATCAGATCCGTACCGCCGTATGTTACCCATGGAAATCCCATAAATTAAACGGAATTTGGGTATTTTTCAAAGAACTCAAGGAAACAACTCAAGGGTCCCTTGGGGACCCTTGAGGACAGTTCCCCTCAACTTACAATATACACCGTTATTGTAAAAGTTGCAAGACCGAATTTGCCCGCTGGTTTGCCTGGGCCAGCATGGCGGTTCCGGCGCTGTTCAGAATCTGGTCGGTGACATACTTAACGGTCTGGTTGGCCATATTGGTATCCCGGATCCTGGATTCTGAGGCCTGCATATTTTCGGCGCCGATGTCCAGACCCCGGACGGCATGTTCCAGACGGTTCTGGTAGGCTCCCAGGTCTGCCCTTTGTTTATTTATCATCTTAAGGGCTTCGTCCAGGACGCCGATGGCCCGGTTGGCATCATCGGGGGTAGCAATGGTAAGGAAACTGCCGTCTCCTATATTTTTGACTCCCAGAGCAGATGCGGTCATGGTGCCGATAAAAATCTGTTTCCGCTGATCCATATTGGCACCGATATGGAGCCACATGGAGGCGGTAACCATGTTGTCTCCCATTAGCCGGGCAAAACGGCCGGTAAGCATATTCATGCCGTTAAATTGGGCATGGCTTGCAATCCGGTCAACTTCGTCCACTAACTGGGAAATTTCCACCTGAATGTACATCCGGTCTTCTTCAGAATAGATGCCGTTGGCCGCCTGGACGGCAAGTTCCCTCATCCTTTGGATGATATCCTGGCTTTCCTGAAGGTACGCTTCAGTTACCTGGATAAAAGAGATGCCGTTGGTGGCGTTGGTCGAGGCTTGGTTTAAGCCCCGAATCTGGCTTCGCAGTTTTTCAGAAACCGCCAAACCCGATGCATCGTCACCCGCACGGTTAATGCGGAGACCCGAGGAGAGTTTTTCCATGTTTTTGGTGAGGCTCTCGTTGGTTACCTTGAGAGACCGGTCAGCGAACATTGCGCTGAGGTTGTGGTTGATGATCATGTCATCCTCCTTGAATTGTCGATGGAAGACGTCCCTGTCTTCCCGGTTTAAGTTCTTTCCTGCCAGGCCGATACTCGTAGGGAGAACGAGTATAAACCTATAACTCCGCCGCGGACAGAGCGGAAAGAATACACCATTTCTATTATCGGCAGTTTCTTCCCTAAACTTTAAAGGATTTTCATTTTTTTGCTTTAATCCAGCCCTATTTCTTGCCGATAGGGGGAATGTGCTGCTGTATGAATTTGTGAACAGTGACCGCTGTCTTGATCCGATCCGCCTTGGTCATTTATCATCATAAGAAAGTTGTTTTTATGAAAAAAAACGTATCACATCTGCTGCTCATGACGTTTCTTTTGGCCTTGGCAGCCTGTAATAACTCCAAGATCAGCGATATTAATTCCATAACTTCCTATCGTGATATTCCAGGCATAACCGGCGAAGAAATAGCCGGCATTGAGATTCTGAAAAAATCCCGGGAAACCTTTTCCTACGGGCAGATGCTGGAGACAGAGGCCTTTATCCTGCCCGATGGGACCTGTGCCGGGTTTGCGGCAAAATTTTGCCGGCTCCTTTCGGCTCTTTTCGAAATTGAATTCGTACTGCAAATCTACGATTGGGAGTCCTTAATCTCAGGCATTGATTCCAGGCAAATTGACTTTACCGGCGATTTAACCCCGACTTCTGACCGGATGCAATTTTATTATATGACCCATCCAATAGCAGAACGCTCCCAAAGAATATTTACAAATCTGGGACGTAATAAAATATTGACGGAGAAGGATATTGCCGGGCTAAACATTGGCAGCCTAAAGGGCGCCATAGATGCGGATGTGATCAGGGAATATTATCCTGAATTAACATTTGTAATCACGGAAACAGACAGCTTTGAAAAGGCGGCGGAAATGATGAAATCCGGGGAGATTGACGCCTTTGTAACCGAGGGAGTAATTGATCCGCTATTTGATGAATACGGAACTTTTTATTCAAAGGAATTTTTCCCCCTGGTATACACTCCCGTCTCGTTGACCACGGCGAATCCCGACCTAAAAGTAATTATAACCGCGGTGAATAAATACATTTCTGCGGGCGGTATTGACAAACTGTTCGAATTCTACAAAGAAGGCAATGAAGAATACGGGCGGTTCAAACTAAGCAAATCCTTTACCGTTGAAGAACAGGCGTACCTCGCAAATTTGGCGGCCCATGGCAATACCGTGAAGGTTGCTCTGGAGCATGATAACTACCCGGCCAGTTTTTATAATAAAACCGAAAAGGCATTTCAGGGGATAGCGGTCGATGTTCTGTCTGAAATAAGCGGCCTTACGGGAATAGAATTTGTAACCGCTAATAATGAGAATACACCCTGGTCAGAAATCCTTGATATGCTGGCCACGGGAAAAGTATCCCTGGTTTCCCAGCTGCTTTATTCAGAAGAACGCAGGGATCATTTTCTTTGGACCGATATTCCATATGCCTCTGCTCATTATGCGCTCATATCAAAATCAGATTTTCCAAATCTGGCGGTTTATCAGGTTGTGCGGGCGAGGGTGGGGGTGATAAGTAAATCGGCCTATGAAGATAAATATCATTTTTGGCTGCCTAATAATAACAATGTAACCGGATATAACACCCAAATAGAAGCCCTGGACGCCCTGGAATCCGGCGAAATTGATTTAATGATGGGCTCGGAATATATGCTGTTTATGCAGCAAAATTACCGGGAAAAACCGGGCTACAAAATTAATATCCGTTTTGGTACTCCCATGGATTCTCATTTTGGACTCAATATTGACGAAGAATTATTGTGTTCCATAATCAATAAATCTCAAGGGTATATAAAAATGAATATCATATCCGAGGATTGGGTAAGCCATGGATATGATTACACAAAAAAAATAGCTCAGGAACGATCAACTTTTTTCATGATCATGGCCATGGTTTCCGTGGCGGTTTTGATCCTGACAATGATTTTATTGTTAAAGAACAGAAAACTCAACCGGAATCTTGATCAAACTGTTAAAGACCGGACCCATGAACTGGAGCTTCAAACCCAGGCGGCACAGGTAGCGTCAAAATCAAAAAGTATTTTTCTGGCCACCATGAGCCACGAAATCAGAACGCCCTTGAATGCCATAATCGGCATGGCCGGCATTGCGAAAAAATCAATATCCGAACCGGAGAAAAGCCTTTTCTCGATAAATCAAATTTTATCTTCATCTCATCACCTTCTGGGCATATTAAATGATATCCTTGATATGTCGAAAATTGATGCGGGCAAACTTGAATTGTCCCTTGAACCTTTCAGTGCAAAAGAAGCTTATGCCGAAGTATCGGGAATTATCGAACAGCGATGCCTGGAAAAAAATATTTCTTTCATAACAAACAAGGACGAGTTTTGTGATATGATCCTTATGGGGGACAAACTGAGGCTTAATCAGATTCTGATTAACCTGCTCGGTAACGCGGTCAAATTTACCCCGGAGGGCGGAAAGATTATTTTCTTGGTAAGAGTTTTGGAAGAAAGCAATAAAAAAATAAATTTAAATTTTTCCGTATCCGATACCGGTATAGGCATGACTGAAGATCAACTGGGGAAACTTTTTGTTCCCTTTGAGCAAACAGACAGCCATGTGGCGGCAAAATTCGGCGGCACAGGGCTTGGACTTTCCATAAGCCAGAATCTTGTAGGTATGATGGGCGGAGTTATCAAAGTAACAAGCAAGCCGGGAGAGGGCGCCAATTTTAATTTTAGCTTAAATTTTAACAAGGGCGAAAAAACAATAGAAACAGCGGCTGGATATACGATGGCAAATCTAGAGGGAAAAAAAATTCTTCTTGTTGAAGATATAGAAATCAACCGCATTATTGTCAGGGAAATGCTGTCGGAGACCGGTGTTGAGATAGAAGAAGCGGAAAACGGCCATGTCGCGGTTGATGTCTTTAATAATACCCCGGTTAACTATTTTGACATCATTTTTATGGATGTCCAAATGCCGGTTATGGGCGGATATGAGGCAACAAAACAAATACGACTTCTGGATCGTTTGGATTCTAAAACTGTTCCCATTATTGCCATGACCGCAAATGCATACAAAGAGGATATAGAAGAGGCGCTTTCTTCAGGAATGAATAGTCATATACCAAAACCACTAGATGCGGATAATGTTATGGCAGTGCTGGTAAAATTCGTGATGCCTTGAGTAAAAGACTTTTCCAGCGCCAGGAAACCGTTCCCTGTCGTATCCGTTCCCGAAGCAGTTCCCGGAGTTCCTCGAACCCTTTTCCCAGCACCGTTTTTACCGCCTTGCCCCATGCCGATGTATTTTCGTCAAACCACAAAGCAAGGTCCTTTTCGGTGATGAGCCGTTCTTCTTTACGGTTCAGAATGACGCTTGTTACCGAAAACCCCCGGCTGTTTAGGGCGGTTTCCAGTATTTCCCCTGTCCAAGACCATGCCGGATCGGAAAAAAAATCTATTTCCGCTTTTTTCATGGCGTCAATGAAATCCGGATTGACAGCGGCATTGCCGGTACTTTTTGCCCCTTCTAAAATCCGGGAAATTCGTTCGCCCAAGGCCGGGGGCGATGCAAGGATAGAGAGGATACCTCCATTTTCAAGCAGGGCGGCGCTTTGTTCCGCCAGGAGGGCAAAAACTTCCGGCGACGCATTTATGCCCCGCCGGAAAGGTTCCCGGAGGGCAATGGCATCGAATCGTGGAGTTCCGAAAAATATTTCCGTTTCTTCCGGCCGTGGAAGAATAGCAGATACTCGGTTTAATTTCTGCAGTTCTTTGACATGAATAACGGGTTTTTCTGTTTCTTCCAGCGCTAAGGCAAACCGTTCCAGGGTTTCCTTGGCGTTTTGGGAGGAGACAACGGCGGCACAGAGTCCTTCCGGAACACGACGAAGGCTTTCCCAGAGTAGGAGGCCGTCTTCTGCCTGGGGGATTAGGATCCGGCTCTGCCGCTTCAGGGAAAGGCTATCCAAAATCGCATCCCGGTCGGAAAGGAGAAGGGCACTTCGGTTTGTTTCCAGGCGCTTGAACCAGCCCTCCCTGCCTTTTGAGGATGGGGACCAACTGAGGAATTCTTCCGCGGCCCCATCACCTTTTTCCCCCAGAATGACGGCCGCCTGGAGTTCGCGTTTGCGGATTACTTCGTCCCGGATTTTTGCTTCGTGGCCCATGGATGAAGGCATATAAAAAGTTTTGCCCCGAAGCGCCGCGGGGAGATACTGCTGGGCCGCCCAATGATCCCGGTAGGCATGGGGATAGATGTACCCTTCGCCATGACCGAACCCTTCTGCATCCCTGCTGGAGTCCCTAAGCGGGCTGGGAACTTCCGCATCTTCCTTGTCGACTTCCTTTAAGGCGTCAAAAAATGCCATGATGCTGTTTGATTTTGGGGCCGTGGCCAGGTAAAGGCAGGCATGGGCAAGGGGGAAATTCCCTTCGGGAAAACCGATGCGGTCAAAGGCGCCGGCGCAGGCCATGACCACTTCGATGGCGTGAGGATCCGCCAAGCCCACATCCTCGCTGGCTAAAATGATCATTCGCCGGAAAATAAAAGAAGGATCTTCTCCGGCTCGGACCATTTTTGCCAGCCAGTATAGGGCTGCATCGGGATCACTGCCCCGGACGCTTTTGATAAAGGCACTGATTGTATCAAAGTGATAATCTCCGTCTCGGTCGTAAAGGACCGCCCGCTTTTGAATACTTTCTTCTGCCGCTTCCATGGTGATGGTAATTTCGGTGTTTTCCGGCGGGGGCCACCGGCCCTCTCCCGGTGCAGTCTTTTCCATGGAAAAGACACTGGTTTCTATAGCCAACTCCAGTGCATTAAGCAGGCTTCGGGCATCACCGCCGGCGGTTTCCAGCAAATGCTCCAGGGCCCCATTTTCAAAATTGATGCACCATTTGCCGTAACCCCGTTCCCGGTCCGCCAAAGTCCGCCGGACGGCTTTTTGCAGATCCTCTGCCCTAAGGCTTTTCAGTTGAAAAATCCGGCTTCGGCTTACCAGAGCCCGATTTACTTCGAAAAATGGATTTTCCGTGGTGGCTCCCACCAGGATAACTGTTCCGTTTTCTACCCAGGGGAGGAGGGCGTCCTGTTGGGCTTTGTTCCAGCGGTGGACTTCGTCCACAAAGAGAATGGTCCGCCGTCCGTAAAGTCTGCGCCGTTCGTCGGAACGATCTATAGCTTCCCGGATATCTTTGACACCGGAAAGGACCGCATTAAGGCTTTCAAAGACACTCTTGGTGGTGTTGGCGATTACCCGGGCCAGGCTTGTTTTGCCCGTACCGGGGGGGCCATAGAAAATTATTGATGAAAGTCGATCCGCCTGAATTGCCCGGCGAAGCAGACGGCCTGGTCCGACAATGTGATCCTGGCCGATTACCTCGTCCAGGGTTTGGGGACGCATCCGGTCCGCCAGAGGGCCTTCCGGTATGAAAGTCCCGGCGGAAAATAAATCATCCAAACCGCCTCATCCCTTGTCTAGAAAGCGCTGTTATCTTCGCCGTTCCATTGGGCTCTTCCTTTCCTGGTACGGTAGGACCAGAGTCCGTCTTTGATAGTGGAAGCAAAAATGACAGGGCGTTTCGGGGCGCTATAGTCAGCATCTCCATCATCCGCTGCCGGCACAGAAGCGGAAGGCGTGTCCATAACATAGAAGAAGTTAATTGCCCGTTTAGTAATGGCGGAAATATACTGGGATCCGATTTTTACACTGGAAGGATGCGCTTCCCCGGGGTTATTAAAATCGCCTTGGGGAATACCGGCGGAGGATAACTCTATTTCCCGGTATCCGTTGCCATATTGACTGTAACTTTGAATTCCAGCGAGAAGCAGATGATTTGTACCGTCGGTCCAGGCGGACACTGCGCCGGTGAAATTGTCATTATCATTTATGGGGGTGGCGGCAGTTCCGTTGTTAGAATATTGGATGTTTCTGGGCGAGATTGCATACGCATATGCTCCATATTGGGTCATTCCAAGAATGGTAGAATGAAAAGCACTCCGATACTCAAGGGCGGCGGGGTTACTGCCGGAATAAACGCCTCCTCCCTGGGTTCCAACGTAATAAATGCTATTCGTGGGAAAAACCGCTCCTCGCAGCAATCCGGTATCGGGTATACGGTCCAGTTCCGAACCGGCACTATTTAAAACAAGGATGGCATAATCCCTTGAGATGTCTTCATGGGAACCGATATCGCCGGTTTGTATTCCCACAAAAATGCACGTTCCGGCACCGAAGATATTGACCATATTGTTTGCTGTATAAAAATCAGACCATCCGGATCCATTGAATGCCCATATTTTTGTTCCGTTCTGGCTCAACGCATACAGCGTAGAACCTGCCGCCGCCAATGCCTTGGTTTTGCCCGGCGGCTGGGGCCGCATGGACTCCCAGTTTACATTTGAGGCAGTTATTTCGTATTTATAAGTTGTACTGTTGGTAATATACAAGGTAGTGCCCATTTTAACAATTTGAGAAGGGTGGCCTTTGATATAAGGCACAATGGGGGGGTATTCATTGGCAATATCCCAAAAAAGAGGTTCCTGATCGCAGCTAGTGACCATGGCACCGAAGAATAAAAAAAAGAACAATGTCGTTGTTCCGCTGAATAAACAGGGGAACAACCGCGGCGGCGGGTTTCGTTTCATATCGTTTCCTTAAAAATGATACCGTACCGCCAGGGTGATTTCCAGGAAAAAACCGTGGATATTGACGGCACCGGGGTGAAAAGTATTTTCCCGGGTTTTATTTGTCCATTGGGGGACCCACCAAAAACTTGTATTAAGGCCAAATGACCAGTCCGAGTTAAAACGGAAATAAGCACCGGCGGTGGGTTTGGTAAAAAAACCAAAATAACTCCGCTGGGTATAGGACTGGGGGGCAAAACCCACCATCAAACTAAGGGGGAATTCAAAACGGTTAAAGATAAACTGGTATCCAACTCGGGCACCGATGGGGACGATGTAGAACATATTTTTACCCACCGTGGGGGCGAACATACCCCCCAGTTCAGCTCCAATAAATAGGTGGGGCCCCAAAAAGTAGTTATAGCCCAGGGAACCCATGCCGCCCAGTTTCATCTGGTTGTCCATGACACCCTCCTTCTGTTCTACAAAAAACAGCGGGAGGACCAACCCTAGGTTTATACAGAATGTTTGATCTCCCTTGGAATAGAGGTTTGCGATTCTTGACCAGTCTGACTCAAGGGGAAAAAATTCCCCCTCATCATCATCATCATTCTGAGCAAAAAGGGTAAGAGTTGTAAGAAACAGGATCAACAAAAGCAAGGGCCTCAAAAACTTGAAAGACATGAGTATAATGTAGTAGTTTTTGTCTATTAAATCAATGGCTTCTGCCGGCTGAAAGCACTTCTATGAGCTTTTCCCTGGTTAAATTCAGGTCTTCTACCAGGACCCGTTTGCCTCCCAGAAGTTCCGCTATCCCCAGTTCCCGGGAGTACCGGGGAATTACATGGAGGTGGAGGTGTTTTATGGAAGCCCCCGCTTCCAAGCCCATGTTAAAGCCAATGTTGTATCCCGAAGGGCTATAGAGGGAATCCAGGGCCCCCAGGACTTTGTCTAGGGTTGTATTCAGGGAAATCCGTTCCGTATCGTTAAGGTTTCGGATATCCTCCACATGGCGGAGGGGAAAAACTAAAATATGGCCGGGGTTATAGGGGTACAGGTTCAAGGATACGGCGGTATCAGATGAACGGTATACGATAGTATCGGTTATTTCCGGATCGCCGTCTTTGAGCCGGCAGAGCGTACAGCCGCCGGATTTTTTTTCTTTTAAGTAGGCAATCTTTTCAAAGTTAAAAAAATACTCCATGGCTTTGTTCGATCCTCTACGAGCCTTCTTTCACTATTACCGGCAGGCCCTTTTCCATCGCCAGGTATTGCAGCAGGATGGGATATTTGGAGAGGAGATCGCCATAGCCTGCTAATTCATCCAGACGGCGGCGGTTTTGGATATTTTCCAGGGAAAACCGGGCTATTTCATCCCGGATATTGCTCCTCTGGGATGCCAGGTATTCCCGGTAAAGCTCGCGAACCGCATCATAAAGAACAAAATCGGGGAACTGCAACGCGTTAACGGTGAGTTTTATCAATTCCATATCGGGGAAGTTCACGGTCAGATCCTTTTCCATGGCCCTAATCGTCCCTGTTTCCTGTGCTTCTTTTAGAATTTGCTCGTCTTCCCGGTATGCCCAAAGTAAAGTCCGGATATGACTCTCTATTTCTTTGGAAAACCGTGAACAATAGGCATCCAAATCTGCCTGATTCAGGAGATTTTCCCGGCTGGCCAGATCGGGCAGGGATTCATTTTTTAACCGGCCCGCCAAGGAAATGGTATAGTTATAGGAAAAATCGGCATACAAACCCGCCATGGCTGAATAAACGTCTCCCGATGGGAGTATGCCGGAAAAATCTATGGGGATAATGAATTCCTGTATCGAAAAAACCGAAACGCTTACATTGGTTGGGATCAGTTTATACCACAGCCATAGGAGCTTGCCTTCTTTAACAGGATAACTACTGATACCATGGGTTTTGGAGCGTATCACCCCAATGGAACCGATGGGAACCTCATATTGTACCCAGCCAAGAAAGAAAACCGCTCCACCAGCGGCAAGAAGCAATATTAGGAGTATCAGCTTTTTCATAACCCTTCTTTTCTGCTACAATAATATGCCATGAAGCGGAATATAACAACCGTACAGCCGCCACAAGCCGAAGTATGGCTTACAGCAAAACCGCTTCTGGGAAAGCTGATAAAATGGACTACTCTTGGCATCTTGGTCCTTGCTTTAACGACGGTAACCCTCTATACCGCCGGTTCATATCGGAAAGATTCCGATAATTCCCAGCTTGTCCTGGTCCGCTCCTTCCTGACGCTTTCCCTGCTCTTAATCATTTCTTCGATTTATGGAGTCATCCTGAACCTGTACTACGCCGTCCGAAAGCGGCAGGGCGCCTATCTTTTCGGCGTCTTGGGGTATGTGTTGATCATTGTCCTGGGGATCCTTATTGCCCTAGGGGCAGCTTTTATCCTCGGCGCCGTGGATGGGAACCGTTAAAAACCGCCATTGACAAAAAAATGCAGGTTTTATACGATAAAGTAAGGTATTGCCAAATGAATCACTGATGGTTTTTATGGCAAACGCCATCTTAGCTCAGTTGGTAGAGCGCGTGACTTGTAATCTCGAGGTCTTCGGTTCAATTCCGGAAGATGGCTGGTCGTAAGATGGCTGGCAAGGCAGGTCCTTGCAGTTATTTGGGGAGTTTCCAGAGTGGTCAAATGGGGCAGACTGTAAATCTGTTGGCTCAGCCTTCGAAGGTTCGAATCCTCCACTCCCCAAAACCCCTGTAATTCGTTACTGGGTAAAGAATTAGCTAATCGGTCTTTACCACCGGAAGAACCGGCGTAAAGGCTCCTTATCAAAAGAATGGGAAAAACTATGAGAATTTTCCCAGAAGGAGCTTTTATGCGTCGGGATTACTACCTACACAAACGCAAAAACGGCATTTTCTATGTTGAATTCGTCAACCCGGAAAATGGGGAAAAAATGTCCGCCCGCTCAACAGGTGAAACGGACAAGATCAAGGCTACAATCAAAGCGGAGCTATGGAAGGTCAACGGCTTGCCTACCGGACGGCTGAAAAAGCCTAGGCCGATTGTAGAAGCTGCCGGAATTGAATCAATCATTAAGACAATCCGAAAATCAGAGTTAAATTCTGATGATGCTCTGCGGGTTGTTTCAACATTAAAAAGCATGGGGCTTATTGACATTGCGGCTGTAAAAAATACAGGCCGTGGGGCAGTTTCTTTTGTACAGTTCCTATCGGATTTTTGGGACTTTGACAAATCAGAGTATATCCGGGATCGGCTTGCTCATGGGTATAGGTTTAGTCGCCGATATGCCCGTGAATGTCAAAACAGGTTAAAAGCGGAATTAGTCCCCTTTTTTGGGGATAAAAAATTAAACTGCGTTACCACCGATGATCTGAAAAAACTGTCTAACCAGTTAGCAGACAGAGGGCTTTCAACATCGACAATCAATCAGGTTGTTTTAATCTGCTGCACCCCTCTAAAATGGGCTTTCAATGAAAAAATAATCCCTGCTAATCCGGCTGTTGGTCTAACAAAATTTTCCATAACAAATAAGGAAAGGGGGATTTTGACCGAATCGGAGGCGGCGGCTGTTTTCGCTGTTGAATGGAAAGACAAAAGGGCTTTTGTTGCTTCCCTTGTTGCCGCTACTACCGGGGCCAGACAAGGTGAATGTTTGGGATTACGCCGATCCGATATTGGAACAGACACTATAAACATAGCCCATAGCTATTCACCCCTTGACGGCCTAAAGTGTCCTAAAAATGGACATAAACGAGTAGTGCCATTGTTACCGGAAGTTCGGGCCGCCCTGCAAGACTTACTAAAAGACAACCCCCATGATACTGACGATCCCTTTATATTCTTTTCATTGCAAGCGAATCGACCTGTTGATCCAAAAGTCATTTTGGGAGGCTTAAAGGAAGCGTTACAAAAAATTGAAGTTGATACAAGCCGCAATGTTACATTCCATAGCTGGCGGCATTGGTTTTGTTCAAAAATCACTGAAAAAATTGAAGGCGAAAAAGTCGCAAAAGTTAGCGGTCATTTGTCTGAGGCTGTTTTCAAAAAATATGCTGATCACATCGAGACAAAAAATATTCAAGATGTCGGCAATGCGGCGGCTCAGGCTTTTGGAAACATCCTGCAATTCAGGAAGGCAGGTTAATATGAAAAAACAACAATTCAGTATTAACCTTAATGAATGGGAATCATGGCTTATCGCCTTATTTTTCAAGAGGATAACTTTTGACGGCGTAAGGGAATGTGCTACTGACAATGATGAGACATACCAGATAATCAAAGTTATTGAAAACGCAATGACACAGCTTGCTGCTCAGGGTATGGCTCCTAGATAAAAAATAAGCCCATAGAGGCCCCTAGAAGGGCCGCTATTGCGTCCGATTGCCCTAGATGGTATTTTGTACCTCTAGGGCTTTTTTAATGCGTCAACAGACATTTTATCTGTTGGTTTTGTTATGCTAATTCTTTATAAAACATGGAATTACATTTTTTCTTAATGCCTGAATAAGAAAATAAATTAAGAAAATATCAATATTGTTTAGGGAAAAGTTATATAATAACCTCTATTTGTGAATGTCCATATACCACAAATAACAGGCTCAGGCTATGAATCGTTTTGGAATACCCGGAAAAGGTACAGA
>Ga0082212_10000087_pt1 | contig 132101 bp, 118 predicted proteins | sample TergutNt197P3_FD_71548 | JGI IMG/M metagenome (GOLD analysis project Ga0082212, IMG submission 71548) | Neocapritermes taracua P3 segment gut microbial communities from Petit-Saut dam, French Guiana - Nt197 P3 | ecosystem: Host-associated > Arthropoda: Insects > Digestive system > Gut ... | reverse complement strand
CCCACTCCATGACGGGCAATCGCTGCTGCTGCATCGAGAGTGACTTGGTCGGCTGTCTCATCGCGATGGATCACCGAAAGATCATAATAATCCAGGTTCACATCCAGGTAGGGCAGGATTAGTTTCTCTTTGATCATGGCCCAGATCACACGGGTCATCTCATCCCCGTCAAGTTCAACAACAGTACCGATCACCTTGATAGTCATGGCGTACCTTTCTTTACTCCCCCAACCTTAACGCAAGGTGAGGTTTACTCTAGATGGTTGTCCCAGGAGCAGAACACAGAAGTGGGCGTACGAGTGCAGCTAAATAGAGCGAACCCGTCACCAAGAGTTTATGATCAGGGTAAGACAAAAGAGTGTCCACTGCGTTCTCTAGATTAGGTATCACTGTGCACTCGATGGCGAGTGAGCGAGCCACGCGGGCAATCTGGTGACAAGGAACAGAGGTTTTCACCTTATTGTCTTGGCCGAGAACGAAGTCACAGATAATCAAATGGGAAACCACCGGCTTCAGCGTCGCCAGTGTCTCCACGATCTTCTCATCCGGGGCACGAGACAGCGTCGCCAAGGTCGGAAAAGGACCCTCCCCTTGGGTTCGTAGAGTCTCCACGAGTGAAGCCATCTTGGGTGGACTATGGGCACCATCGAGAAGGATACGGTGGTTGTGACACTCCAACCACTCAAATCGTGCCGGTGGAGTGTTGTTCTTGAGAGCTTCCACCTGGGAGGCCTTGGGCAGATCAAAGCCATCCCTCTTCGCTAGGTACGCCGCGACAGTACGCGCCATCGCCCAATTGTGTTGCTGGAACTTCGGTAACTGATTGTCCGGCGATGTTGGCTGGGGAACCACCCCCACCAGGGCACCGAACACTCGGGCACGGTCGCGGATGACCTCCAAAACCTCAGGAGATTGATCAGCGACAAAGACCGTACCGTCTTTAGGAATGATCCCAGCTTTCTGGGCAGCGATCTCTTCCAGAGTGGACCCCAGTTTCTCCGTGTGGTCCAATCCAATAGGGCCAATCACTGCCACCTTTTGATCATGGGACAGAACATTCGTAGCGTCACGCGTACCGCCAATACCAACCTCCACAATGGCATAGTCCACCTTTTCTTTGTGAAAAGCCCACAGCGCCAAACAGATCATCAGCTCGAAATAGGTCAGCTCGCCGCGCATCGGTTCCAACAGGTCCAACATCTGGTTGGCATAATTGCAGAACCTCTCCTGATCCAGGGGAGCCCCACCGATTTGGACCCTCTCCGACAGGGTGTGGATATGAGGGGAAATAGTCAAACCCGTACGCCTTCCACTAGCCTCCAACAAGGCGCGCAGATAATAACAGGTGGAGGTTTTCCCGCTCGTACCAGTGACATGGATGGTACGCAGGTTGCTGTGAGGGTTGCCCAGCAATTGGAGGGCTCTGGTCATCGCAGCCACCGAGGAGCGCCGCTTTTGACGTTTGCCAGCAAAAAGAAACATCAGCCGCAAAACGTGGTCGAAATCCATGCCTGACATGAGCCTCCCGGTGAAGTGGACTGACCTATCTTACCGCGAGGAGACAACCTCACCAGGGCTGGTTTTCACCCGTGACAGAAGACCAGCTCCCAGCTCTTCTTTAGTGATGACAAACACCTCGTGGTCACACCAGTGCCCAGCGATATGGATATAGCGTGGCCGGGAGCCCTCATGGCGCAGGCCCAGTTTCTCTACCACTCGAAGGCTCGCAGAGTTTTCGGGGCGAATGCAGATTTCTATTCGATGCAGCCCCATGGTTGTCATGGCGTAATCGGTGACCAAAGCCACAGCCAAACCCATAACACCGCGCCCAGCGTACCTCTGATCCATCCAGTATCCCAAGGATGCGCTTTGAGCAGAACCGTACATAATCGAATTCAAGGTGATCTGACCAATGACCGGCGTGTGGTGGGGGTAGACCCAACGGATCACCCACGGCAGACTACGCCCTTGGCGAGCATTGTTCGCCAGGAACCTTGCATAGCCCCACGACGACAAGGATTCGACATTCTCCACCGGTGGTGTGGCATTCCACGGATTTAGCCAGGTCTGGTTGCGGGCTCGAACCTCGGCGATCTCCTTCCTGTCACCTACACGAAAACCGGTCAGCACCACCGGATCGTACCGTAGCGCCACCGGCCAGTGATGGGTGGAAGGAAAGTGGGGAGGATGAACAACCTTCATCAGCGCACCACTTAAGAAAGCGGAAGATAAAAAGCCTTGGTGTTTTCAGCAATCAACCCATCATCGCTAGCCAAGACAGCCAAAGCATTCGCCTGGTAGATCGTGATGAGCCCCTCGAACCCCTGGGGGCGACCGGTGATCCTCATCACAGAATCCTCGACAGTAGCCGGAACGCAGGTGAGAGTTTTGGGAACGATTTTCAAAGGCTGAGCGAGCTGGGCTCCATAGAGTTGAGGGTCCACCCGTGCGCCCATGAGTTTGGCGATCATGGGTTCCACCAGCAACCTCGACAACACAAAAGTGGAATAGGAATCAGCAGGTAAAGCAACCAAGGGGATCTTGGATTCCGCAAGAATGAAACCGTGGAGTCCCCCAGGGCTGATCGCCACTTCCGTGAAGTCAGATGGACCAATTCGGTCGGCAATAGTTCGAAGATCCACTGGCGTCTCATCAAAACCACCCACGGTCACCATGAAATCGGAGCGGACGAGTTGTTCTTCGATAGCAGTGACAATATCGGCTGGATTCTGTGAAAAGACCTCCACACGATGAATCTGCGCGCCCGCTTGTTTGGCTTGGGCTGCTGCCAGGTAGGAGGCAGGTACGGCCTGCTGTGACAGCGCCATCACCAGGACGCGGGGGTTGGGCCGCGCCATGACCTTACGTAATCCCATAGCGGTGAGCATGGCAACCATCCGAGGTTCGATCTGTGATCCCCTCTCGATCATGACATCACCAGGTTGAACCCCACCAGGATAAGCTCGATCAGCAATGATTGACTCGTTGAGGGTCAGTCCCACCGAATCGAGGATGGAGACACCGAATTCACCGAGTTCCCCAATCATCGACAGAAGGTATTCCCAGTGCTGCCAGAAGTCACGAACACCACCCACTGCTGCTGGCGCGGTGGCAGGAAGAGTCGGCTGAACTTCCTCAACCTCATCGCTCAGATCAGTTTCGGGCTCGCTACGCTTGAAAAAGGCCATAGGGTTACGATACCAGTGGAAGGAGGTGCCCTGTGGTTGATTGCGACACCATTACCCAGCAGAAAGCACTGATTCGTGCAACCCATCGTGGTAGGCGTCAACACCTCAGTGCCGAGGTGAGGAAGAGGTACGACCAGCAGCGTACTGCCGAACTCATCGACCAGATCCGTCACCAGGGGTACGGCGTGGTTGGGTGTTATGCCAGTGTGCGAGATGAACCTGGGACCCTGGGACTACTCAACTACCTGTTGGAGTCGAAGATCACTGTCTTGCTCCCTTGGCTTGTGGACTCCTCAGTTGCAGCAACTCCCTGCTGGGCCACCTGGGAGGGTGAACCCCTGAAGGCCGGGTTGGGAGGAATTCCCACTCCTAGTGTGGGTCAACCCAACTGTGATCTTCTCTCCCGAGCCGACGTGGTCATCCTTCCGGGGTTAGCTGGAACACCATCAGGGATCCGTCTGGGAACTGGTGGAGGTTGGTACGACCGTGCCCTGCTGGACGCCAACCCTGATGCCCCCCGCTGGCTGTTACTGAACTCCACCGAGGTTGTCGACGACCTGCCCCGCGACCCCTGGGATCAACCCGTCACCACTATCGTCACCGAATCCGACTGGATCACCTGCGCATGACAACTCTCCCACCGTCTCCCTGCGCACTGCGAGTCGCGCTGGCACGCTCCGCAGCACAGGCTCCGTCGCAGGGTCCAGATACCACACCTGCCTAACTGTGGAATCTGGATTCCGTGACTACGCACGGAATGACGGGAGGGTGACGCATGGAATGACGTGTGACAATTCATACCGTCCCCCTGTCACACTGCCGTCACCCTGCGGAGCGAAGCGACTCGCAGGGTCCAGAAACCACATTTGCTCGACTGTGGGGTCTGGATTCTGCGAGTCGCTTCGCTCCGCAGAATGACCGGGTGGGTTCGCTCCGCAGAATGACGGGAGGGTGACAAATCAGATGCGGGTGTAGAGCCGTCCGGTGACGGAGGTGATGAAAGACTCCAAGCTTGCGGGGAAATACTTCAGTTGCCAATCTGATGGTGCGTGGTACCAGTCGAGAACATCAGAATCGGGTTCCTGGTCCTCATCAGCATCTGCCATGATATCCAGCCAGCGTTCCGATCCACCCAGGACGAGGGCATAGGGAAGAATCATGGACACCTGATCGCACACATCACTGGGATCAATTCCATCAGCAGGATAACTCTTCAAATCCTCGGTGAGTTTCTTCAGACCTGCAAAAACAGCCGCGCCATCGCGAGCAATCGGATGAGCCTGCTGAGCGATCGCCCACAAGATGCAGGCCAACGCCACCAAAGCAAGACCGACCAAACCATAGGTTGTGAAAGCCATGAGGACACCGGTCGCCACCAAGGCACAAGCCAAAGCTACCCATGAGAAGGGGGTCAGCCACGACTTTTGTGAGGGCAAGCGCGAGAACCAGGAGGAATCCAACATCTGCTGATAGAGGGAATCTTGGACCGAGTCGATTGCAGGACCAATGTTGGCTGAAAGCTCGGACACATTGTTGTCGGCGTTCGATGAGGAGGTGAGGGCAGCCAACAACTCCATCTCATAACCTTTGAGATCATCATCACCTTTGAGGCGAGTAAACGACCAGTCCGCAGGAGAATATCGATTGGTTTCCAACTCGGTGATACGCAGATGCCCGCGTACTGCCAGATCCAAAATCGACGCCAAAATGTCGATGGGGTCCACCGAAGAATCAATGAGGGTACCGATCATTCCTGGGCGAGAACTCTGATCGGTGACGAACACCGTGTGACCGGCCTCATCGGTCTCGAAGGAAGCGATTGTCTGGGGTTTGCCACGGAAGCCGGCATCATGCATGCGACGATGCATCAGATACAGCCCCAATCCACCAAGAGCCATGACCAAAGCGACGAGCCCAATCTGCTTGAGGCCCGGACTCAGTGCGCGACCAAGGTTCCAAATAGGCGCCGACTGCTCAGTGACCGCTATCGCGCCAGCGGGATAGGCAACCTCCACCTGGACTACCTCACCTTGATTGGTGGGGTTATTGGTGATCTGCATGTCCTTGGATTCGTGGGTCCCAGCAGAATAGGTGCTACAGGTCCGAAGTGCTCCCGGTACGCCAGCCTGGCAGTCATAGTTTGTCGCCCCCGGTGGTACGCTCACACGCGCCGAGACCTGGGCGATGTCGATGTTCATCGACGCAATCAGTGGCCACACAAATTCCATATTCGCATCAGCACTGACCATTGTTGCTCCCTCAACCGTGTACGTGATGCGAATCGTGTCGGCCCCAGGGGCAACAACACTAGCCCACATCTTCGCGGAGTTCTCCTGGAACCCCATGGAGGCCTCACCAACTTGCTCAAGGGAACCACCTTCACTGGTGATGAACCCCTCCACGGAGGTGTCAGAAATTGTGTAGGTGTAACGCATGCCATCACGATCCATCCGCTTTGGAATGTCGAAGGTGATCTCCTGCGGCCCTAAAGGTTCCGCCAGGGTAATAACTGTGGTGACATTGAATAGTCCTTCACTAGTCAGGTTCGCCTCAATATCCACTGAACTATCGTCAGCGGCTTGGGCAACAACCACCGACGCCACAGCAATAATGATGGCGGCAGTGCTAGCGAGAAGAAGTCGAAATACTCGTGACATGGGTCCTACTTTCGTATCGTCTCGAACTGAATGCCGAGCAGACCCCTTCATGGTAACACCCCCTCAAGGCAGGCACCTCTCATGTCCCATCTACTAGCATGGTTTTGCCTCTCAGTGAGAACTGAGATGGTTTGACAGGTGGACCGCGCTATTGTTGTTCTATGAGTCAGATGCAGGGACCATGGCACCAGCCACCCACCATGAGCCACGCAGGAGCCCACCAGGTCTACGGGCAACCACCCCGCGCCCAGCAGGTGCCCGCCGCAACCTCGAGCCCCTGGGCCCGCCAGCAACCTAATCCTTCGAGGAGTCGCTTCGGTGCAGCTGGGCAGCAACCACCGAAAAAGAAGTCCATGTTGCGTACGATCATCTTCTGGGCTTTTGTCTTCTTTGTGGTCATTCCCTTTGTCACGTCCTTGATTAGTTCCTTCAACGACCAGATGACCAGTTACCAGCAGCCTGCGCCACCGCCACCACCGCCTCCCACATCTTCCACACCTGCACCTGGTGGCGAATGGGTTCCTGGACCACCGGACCTGAACCCCAATGATCCGCCCTTCCCCACCACCTATGACGACGTACGCAATGCGCTGGCCAATAATCCTCTCTACAGCCAATACATCACACCCACCAACTGTGGTGTGGCAGATATTGATCTGGTGAATAGTTCTCCGGCAGTCATCGAACAGTACATGAATGAGTTCATGGAGTGCCTGATGAAAACCTGGCATGATCCTGTCACAGCAGCGAACTTCTCCCTCCCGCGCCCCTCCGTGACGGTGTACACCTCGGAGATTAACACCCGCTGTGGACAGGTTCCCATGTATAACGCTGTTTATTGTTCAGCAGATCAACAGGTGTATTACGCTAAAAACCTCATTGATGCTTTCCCTCCCCAGCTACGCCAGTCGCGCTATATAGCTGAGTCGGTGATAGCCCACGAGTTCGGTCATGCCATCCAATATCGAACCATGATTCTCATGAGCCAGGCCGTTCTTGCCCATGATGCTGATACTCAAGCCGAAGAATGGGACACCTCACGACGCCTCGAAATGCAAGCTGATTGTTTCGCTGGGCTCTATCTCAACTCGATTGCTGACTCCACAGGGTTAACCTCCAAGGATCGAAGCAACATTGAGGCCATCTTCGCTTCCCTGGGGGGAAGGACCCCCTATAAGGATGATCATGGCATGGGTTCCAACCGGGCTTGGTGGACTAATCAGGGTTTGAATGCCTGGACACCAGGAGTGTGCAACACCTTTGTGGCTAGTGAAGAATCTGTGGGTTAGCTCTACGATACGAGCAGGGCACTAGCGATCGCCATCACCCCTTCACCTCGACCGGTGAACCCGAGGGAATCTGTCGAGGTGGCACTCACCGACACTGGTGCCCCCACGAGTTTACTGAGACCCTGTTCCGCTTCGCTACGTCGTAGCGCCATCCGCGGTTTATTTCCCACAATTTGGACAGCAATATTGCTGATCTCCCATCCATCACCTTGGACACGGCGTACCACCTCTTCGAGTAGTGCTGACCCTGTGGCCCCAGCCCAGGCAGGATCAGACACACCAAAAACCTCGCCCAGGTCTCCCAAACCAGCAGCAGACAGTAGGGCATCACACATGGCATGACAGGCGACGTCCCCATCGGAATGGCCGTCAAGTCCTTGGGTTTCTTCAGCAAACAACAACCCCGCCATCTTCATTGGGCGCTGGTCAGTTAACTGATGGGCATCCACCCCGATGCCTGTTCTCAGTTTCACGACTCACCTCGGGCAATGACTTCCGCCAGAACCAAATCCATGGGTTCGGTGATCTTGAACGCCAGGGAGTCGCCAGGGACAGTGATCACTGGGATGTCGATTGCTTCACACATGGTGGCATCATCAGTGAACTCCTTGTCACCGACATGAGAGTGGGCTTGACGCAGTCCATCAGCCTCAAAGCCTTGCGGAGTTTGGACCCGCAGAAAGGTGGAACGATCCACAGCCACCGTCCAATTTCGCCTGATTCTGCGCAGAGAATCCACCTGGGCGACAACAGGAATAACCGCTGGGGCTCCATCGCGTACTGCTTCGATCACCCGATCCACGATAAAAGGCGGCACCAAGGGGCGTGCCGCATCATGAACGAGTACGATGTTGGCGTCCTGAATATGGGCAAGCCCGAGACGGACAGAATCCTGGCGGAGAAGACCCCCAGGAATCACGGTGACCCGCTCATGGTAGTCAGCGAAGAAAGCAGCAAACTGCTCGATCCATGCCTCGGGAGCAACAACAATCACACGATCAACACCACCAGCAAACATGGCTTGAACAGCACGGGTAACCATCGGTACGCCAGCGATTTCGATAGCAGCCTTCGGCAGTTCGCGCCCGAGCCTCACACCCGATCCTGCCGCAACAACAATCGCAGCGACTTCGTCTTGGGTTGCGGAGTTCACTTCATTACTGAGGACAATGCCTCATCGAGGATCTCTTCAGCGCGCGCTTCATCAACGTGCTGAGCCAGCGCAAGTTCGGAGACAAGATTCTGGCGAGCCTTGGCAAGCATTCTTTTCTCACCAGCAGACAGTCCGCGATCATGTTCGCGACGCCACAGGTCACGAACGACTTCGGCAACCTTGACAACATTGCCGGAGTGGATCTTTTCCAGGTTCGCCTTGAAACGCCGCGACCAGTTGGTGGGCTCTTCAACATCTGTTGCCTTGAGGACAGTGAAAACGTGGTCGAGATCCTCTCCAGCCACAACACCTCGTACCCCGACGAGATCAAGATTGCAGGCTGGGACTCTCACCACCAGGTCCGATTGTCCAACAATACGAAGAACCAAGTAAAGCTTGTCTTCGCCCTTGATGGAACGGGTTTCGATATCTTCAATGACAGCAGCCCCATGGTTGGGGTAAACAACCGTCTCACCGATCGAGAACGACATACAGACCCTTTCTGCCGACGACCATTCTACCACAATTTTGGATGCCGAAAAACACGCCCTGGCGCCCACCTGTCAAGCGACCCATCCGCAAATCACTTGCGTATGAAGTTACTTCTTTCCCTGGTTTTTAACTGCTTCAATGGCCGCTTCGGCCGCTGCAGGATCTAGGTAGCGCCCACCGGGGATCAGTGGACGGAAATCATCGTTGAGCTCATAGACCAGCGGTATCCCTGTGGGGATATTCAACCCAGAAATCTGCTCATCCGAAATAGAGTCCAGGTGCTTAACCAGCGCCCGCAGGCTGTTGCCATGGGCGGTCACCAGCACATTCTTTCCAGTGATCAAGTCAGGCACGATGGAGTCATACCAGTACGGCAGTGCGCGTACGAGAACATCCTTGAGGCATTCTGTTCGTGGACGGGCTTCGGCAGGCAGATGAGCATAACGCGGATCATTGACCTGAGAGAATTCCGAGGAATCATCCAGCGTGGGTGGTGGAGTGTCATAGGAACGCCTCCACTGCATGAACTGCTCTTCACCGTACTCGTCTCTGATCTGTGTTTTATCTTTACCTTGTAGTGCGCCATAGTGGCGCTCGTTGAGCCTCCAGGATCGTCGAACATCGACCCAATGGCGACCACAACCGTCCAGCGCTAGATAGGAGGTGTGGATCGCACGACGCAAGACCGAAGTGTGCAAAATATCAGGTAGGAGTCTTTCTTTGAGAAGCAATTCACCACCACGTTTGGCCTCACCGACTCCCTTGTCGTTGAGGTCAACATCCACCCAGCCGGTGAACAAGTTGAGGGCATTCCATTCGGATTCGCCATGGCGAAGAAGAATCAGTGTGTACGTCATGACGCTACTCTACTCGCCCTCAGCCCTGCGAGGAATGGGGACTGTGACAAAACACCCCCGTCCCCATGTGACACATTCTCATGATGGGGATGGGGGCAAACTCATGAGGAGATCGGATGTATGATAGAGCTCATTATCACGCGCTCATGTGAGGTTTTTCAGCGCCCAGCCGATGACTCACAGGAGAACCATGGAAAGGATGAGTCGTGACCACTAAAGCGATAACCGCCCTCACTACTTTGGCACTCACCTGTCTTCTTGCCTTGTCGGGATGTTCGATCCCTGGTTTGGGAGCTGGTTCCAAGAAACCAATCATGGACGTCACAATGGATCGAGCCTTTGTTACTGGAAGTGGAGCGTACGACGACTCTGCCCTGCTGGTGATCAATCTCACGGTGAAGAACAACACTGACCACCTCATGTCGGGTTTTACTGTGAGCAGTGACGCTGTGGCAACCTTGGGCGATAAAACCCTCAACCGTGGTTACCTGGGTGAAGACAACCCGAACTCCCTTCCGCGAGATAGCGATATCAGTGCAGGGGATCAGGGGGCTGCTCAGTTGGTCTACGAGATTCCTTCCCTCGACGCTGAAGGCATAGTCGAACTCGTCATCACTGTTGCCAATTTGAATTACACCAACACTGTTGAGATATTGCGTGAAATCATCGACCTGGCAGATGCTGAGCGAGAGGTTTCTATCTCTGAGTTCAAGGTTGAGGTCACCAACACCACTGGTCTGGAGGATAGTGGTAAGTACATTCTTGTTATTGATCTCGAATTCACCAATAACTCCAGTTCGACGACTTCCTACAGCCGTGCAACAAGAACAAAACTCTTCCAGAATGGGACCGAGCTGCAGTGGGGTTTTGTTCCTTGGGATAGCTCTTTGCATGACAGTGCGCTGGAGGCGAATGGACACGCGGATATTCAACCTGGCACCACGATCAAGATCCGTGAGGTCTACACCCTTCTCGACAACACCAATGATGTGGAGATCAAGATCACAGACATGGCCAGCTACGACAACGCTGTGATTTTGAGCGGAACTATTGTCCTGACACCTTAGTCACCGCCACAGAAATAGCCTCGTCGAGGCGGTCCATGTCGCTACGGGTATGGGCCGCTGAGAGGAACCACGCCTCAAAGGCTGAGGGGGGAAGCAAGATCCCCTGGTCGAGCATGGCATGGAAAAACCGTGTGAACATTGTGGTGTCCTGTCTTTGGGCTTGACCATAGTTTTTCACTGGAGCCGCCACCACATCTTCGCCCCAGAACACACTGAGCAGGGAACCTGCACGCTGAAGTCGATGAGGTACGCCAGCGTCTGCCAGATGGGTGGTGGTGATCTGGGCGAGTTGATCGGCGAGGGAATCAATGTGGGAGTAGACTCCCCCATCTGCCAGAGACAAGGTTGCTTTGCCGGCAGCCACCGCTAAAGGATTGCCCGACAAGGTTCCTGCCTGATACACCGGACCAACCGGTGCTAGGTGATCCATGATCTGAGCTGATCCCCCCAGCGCTGCTAGTGGCATTCCCCCACCAGTGACCTTACCGAAACAATAGATATCGGGGGTCCAACCTTCTTCTCGGCCTTCTAAACCCCACCAGCCGGCATCGGAGACACGGAACCCAGTGAGTACCTCATCTTGGATGAGCAAGGCGCCATTGGCCTTCGTGATCCGATGTAACCCCTGGTTGAATCCCGCATCCGGGGGAACCACACCCATGTTGGCGGCAGCAGCTTCGGTGATGACCGCAGCAATGTCGCCACCGCGGGTGTCGAAAACCGCTTGTACGGCTTCAAGATCATTGTAGGGAACAACAATGGTGTCGCCAGCAGCACCGGTGGTCACGCCAGCGGAGCCGGGTAGCCCCGCAGTAGCCACCCCGGAGCCAGCTTGGGCCAGCAAGCCATCAGAATGTCCGTGGTAGCAACCAGCGAACTTGATGATGGCATCACGACCAGTCACCCCGCGTGCCAGTCGAATAGCCGTCATGGTTGCCTCGGTGCCAGTGGATGTGAAACGTACCTTCTCTATGCCTGAAACACGATCAATGATGAGTTGGGCTAACTCGGTTTCACCGGTGGTGGGGGCCCCAAAGGACAACCCTCGCGAAGCAGCCTGCTGGACGGCCTCAACCACCTCAGGATGTCCATGACCAAGCAGGGCCGGCCCCCACGACCCCACGAGGTCGAGGTATTCCCGGCCATCGTGGCCAGTGACATAAGCTCCGGATGCACTAGCAGCAAACACTGGCGTACCACCAACTGCGCCAAAGGCACGAACAGGAGAGGACACCCCACCGGGCATCACTTTTTGCGCGGCAACAAATACATCGTCGGTCATTTCTTCATCTCTTTCGCTAGGTCCATCGCACCATAGGTCAACACCACATCAGCACCCGCCCGCAAGATACACAACACCGATTCCTTCAAGGCCGCTTCAGTGTCAATCCATCCGCGTTCACCAGCCGCTTGGATCATGGAATACTCCCCGGAGACCTGGTAGGCCGCCACAGGAACAGAACTCAGTCCTGCGACATCGGCCACAATATCCAGGTAGTAGCCTGCTGGTTTCACCATGACCATGTCGGCACCCTCGGCGATATCCAGCTCAGTTTCGAAGGAACCCTCGCGACGATTGGCTGGGTCCATTTGGTAGGTTCGCCGGTCCCCACTCAGTGAACAACTCACGGCTTCGCGGAAGGGGCCATAAAAAGCCGAAGCATACTTGGCCGAGTACGCAAGGATCCCCACGTCAGTGAACCCCTCATCATCGAGCCCCTGACGTATCGCAGCGACCTGACCATCCATCATGCCGGAGGGTCCCACCATGTGAGCTCCTGCACGCGCCTGAGCTACGGCTTGTTTGGCATAGAGATCGCACGTAGCATCGTTGTCGACATGCCCAGAACGGTTCACGATCCCACAGTGGCCATGGGTGGTGAACTCGTCGAGGCAGGTGTCAGCCATGATGACTATCTCGTCGCCCACCTCTGCGCGCAGTCTCGCTAAAGCCTGATTGAGTATTCCTTGCTCCGCGTACGCCTGTGTACCGAGATCGTCTTTGTTGTCTTCAGCAGGCACACCAAAAACCATGAGCCCTCCAAGCCCTTGTATCACGGCTTCGTGGGCGAGCTTCACCAGTGAGTCCATCGTGTGACGCTGGACCCCAGGCATGGAGGTGAGCGCTACTGGTGAAGTGATGCCCTCAGCCACAAAAACTGGCAAGACCAACTGGGCTGGGTTAATCCTGGTTTGGGCAACCATCCGACGCATCGCTGGGGTGGTCCTCAAACGCCGAGGACGGTAATAAGCTGTCATAGCACAATCCTATCCATCTTCGAGAATCATCGCGCAGGTAGCAACGAGATCATCGGGGTTCGCCGAGGGGGATTGGAGAACCTTGGGGAATCCCAGCTCCATCGCGCAAGCGTAGGAGGATGGGCCTATAGCCACCGTGGGAACAGTGGGACCCAAGAGATAGGCTGCCGCCTTTGCTGTCGACGGTGAGGTGGCAATAAACACCTCGTAGTCTCCCTCGTCCCAGCGCGTAGAGACCATCTTGTCCATCGTGGTAGCCCCTTGGGTTGCATAGACCGGGAGTGTGGTCACCTTCCATCCTTTGGCTTCAAGCCCAGCTTCGAGGGTTCCTGCGGTTTCGCGGGCCCCGGGGATGAGGACGTGACCAGGTCCTTGGGGGAAAACCTCAGCGAGGGCAGCACCACTGGATCCTTGGGTGGGAACCAGGTCCACCGACAAGGAGAGTTTCCTCAGGGCTCTGTGAGACGATGGCCCCACTGCAGCACGCTTGGGCCCACGACTGAGCACCTCCAGCAGTCCTAGTTCACTCAAGGTATCAACAGTGTACGGGGAGGTCACCGCCACCCAATCCACCTCACCGAGTTCTTTGAGGGCTGTGCGAACAGGACCCACAGGTAGGCCGGTGCGATGAATGAGGTCAACCTCATCCAGGAGACCGCCTCGATCCATGACTGCATCACCGAGGGTGCAATCGCGTTGGGTGTGGACTAAAGCCCTCCATGTGTTCATGAGCGAACAACCCCCTCCACAACCGGGCTTGTTTTCCCCATGGGAGCTGGGCAACAATCACCGAAACAAGACTCCCCACTGCCCGGTGGGCGAAGAGACTCAGACAGATATCTCGCCACCCATCCAGCGAAAGAATCCAAAAACAGTGGGTTTGTTCCCGGTGTTGGAACGCGAGTGAAATCCAACCCGAGATCATCAGCAGTTTCGGCTGCCTGGGTATCCAAGTCCCAGATCACCTCCATATGGTCGGTGAGGAAACTGAGCGGTACACAGATCACATGGGTGATCCCCTGCTTGTGGGCCTCCAAGATAGCATCGGAGATATCGGGCTCAAGCCAGGGTATGTGAGCTGGTCCGCTACGTGACTGAAAGACGATCTCCCAAGGGGGGCATTGGTCAAGGCCGGCATCCTTCCAGGCCCGATCGATGATTCGTTGGGCCAGATCCCTGTGCTGACCGACATAGGCGTTTCCTTGAGGCCCCGAGGTGGCGGCCATCGCCGTGGGCAAAGAATGAACAGCAAACATCACAACTGTTGACTCATCAGCAACCTGTGCCAACGCTGGGGTGAGTCCTTCAACAAAAGCATCCTCCAACCCTGGAACCCGGCACAAACCTGGCAATTTCACCACCTCAATAGACGGATCATCGAGGGATTGAACAGCCTTTCCTAGGTCTTCGCGGTATTGCCGACACGACGAATAACTAGAGAAGGAAGCCAAAGCCACACCCATGACTTTCTTTGCTCCCTGGTCGGCTAGCTGGTGTAGAACATCGGGTATGAAAGGCGCCGAGTTGCGATTGGCGCGTACCACCGGAAGATCAAAACCGAGCTTCTTGAGCCGATCAGCGAGCGCCAAGGTCAAGGCGAGATTCTGCTCATTGACTGGGCTTTTCCCCCCGAAATGAAAATAGTGTTCGCCGACTTCAGCGAGTCTTTCCTCAGGAATACCACGACCGGCCGTCACTGATTGTAAAAAGGGGATCACTTCATCTGGTGACTCAGGTCCCCCGAAGCCGATGACCATGAGGGCATCGGCGTTGGCTAATCCATCTATGTCTGTCATGACTGAAGTCCTTTCCATGACTGGACTATTCTTCGTGCGGACCCGATGCAATCGGGTAAACCCACACCATGAACCGCTGAACCGGCTATGCGCACATGTGTGAGTTCTAAAGCTTTCTCTACCGCCTGGGTGCGAGTCAAGTGTCCCACGGTATAAGTCGGCATAACGTTGGTCCATCTGGTGATCCTCGTCATCGATGGGGCACCACGTACCCCCATCACCTCACCCAAGTGAGATTTCACTGCCGACAGCAGTTCTGCATCTGGGGCCCCAGCAATAGCTCCGAGGCGAGCGGGAACAAAGGCCCGCAGTAAAACCGTACCCTCGGGAGCACGGCCCGGCCATTTGGCACTCGAGACCGTGATCCCGCTGACTGGAGCAACCTGAGCCTCCAGCCATCCATGGGCGGCTGCACCAGTACCCACCTGATCCTGGTCGTACGCCAAACTCACCACAGTTGAGCTACTCAGGGGGGTTTGGGACAAGATAGCGGCTGCTTCGGGGACATGGTCGGCGAGCAGACCCTTCGATGAGCCCACTCCCCCAGCTAGTAGAATATGGTCATACTCCCCAGAATCCAGGATCGATGGTTCCACTTGTTCTCCCAGTACGATCTCCACACCCGCGTTGCGATTAGCTTCAGCAAGGCTATCGATGAGGGTGCCCATCCCCCCGGCCAGTGACCTGAAGGGGCTTGCGCCTTTCTTCTGTGGTCCACGCGGTCGGGTAGCTCGAGCTGCTAGGAGTAGTGACCTGTGGTCATCTTCGTTCTGGCGAAGACTAGGCAGTACGGCATCCAGGCTCAGATCATCCACACTCGCTCCATATATCCCGCCCACCAGTGGATCAGCGAATTTCCGTACCATCGCTGGCCCCAGACGATAAGCCAAGAACTCACCAATGGACTGGTCCTCACCGGACGAGAGCTTTCGGGGAAGAACCAGATCAAACCCGGCACGCAATTTGTCAGGGATCGACAGGATTCCGGTCGTGACAAAAGGCCACAAACGGGCTGGCAAGATGATTCCCATGGATGCCGGAAGGGGTCGAAGTTTCCCCCCTGAACGCATGTAGACCACCCGTGAGGAGGCCACCTCTTCGATAGAGTCACCGAGCCCCAATTCTCGGGCCAATCCCAGCGCCTCGGGCCGATAGTTGATCACCGAGTCGGGGCCATGTTCGATGACCAGGTTATCGGTGGTTTCGGTCCACACCTTGCCACCAAGGCGGTTCTCCGCTTCCACGAGGGTGACTTCCATCCCACCTCGCGCGGCTTCGAGAGCCCCCGCGAGGCCAGTGATGCCTCCCCCAACGACGAGTATTTTCAACGGGTCCCCTGGGCTTGAGGGATAGCATCTGCGTTAGGAACATAGGGACACAGGGGATCAGTCTCCAACAGATCCTGAGTCCATGCCCAGGCTCGTGCTCGCGAACCACCACACCACAGTTGGAAGTCGCAGCGCCCACAACGGCCCTTGAACTGCAAGGGATCACGCAGGGCTTGCATGGTGGGATGGGTTTGATAGACCTCGGCAAGACGGTCGGTCTTCACATTACCAAGGGGTACGGGAAGGAAACCCGAGGGGGTGATATCGCCCTCATGGGAGATGAAGACGACGCCGTTGCCATCGCGGATTCCGAAAGACATCGCAATCGGTGAGGCTTCGATTTCTTCATCACTCATTCCGCGTTTGGCCAGTGCTTGGGCAGCCACACGGCGATAGCTCATCGCCTCAGTGGTACGAACCTGGAAGGAGGCCTCGCGGTTATAGGCCATGAGGTCGATCATGAGTTTTTCACCAGCACCAGGGCTGATCTCGGTTAGCTCCGAGCCACGACCCACCGAGATCAAGAAAAATAGCGACCATCTCATCAGCGTCTTGGTCTTCAGTAACTCATAGATGTCACGGATCTCGTCGGCATTGTTCTCACACACCAAGGTGTTGACCTGGACCCCTAGACCAACCTCAGCAGCAATGTCGAGGGCCTCCATGGTCTGATCGAAGGTGCCTGGCACCCCGCGCAGACCATCATGGGACTGAGCTGTCAAACCATCCAGCGACAAGGAGATAGCCTGCACTCCATGAGCTTTGACCTCAGCAAGTCTTTCTTTGGTCAGCAGTGGTGTGACCGCAGGGGCCAAGGAGACCCCCAAACCACGCTCCGCCGCAGCATCCAACAGTTCCACAAGGTCGGGTCTTTTCAGTGGGTCTCCACCAGTCATGGTGACATGGGGAGTGGGTTCACCAAACTCAACCACCTGGTCCAACACAGCAATCGCTTGGGCAGTGGTGAGTTCATTCGGCCCTGGATCAGGCTGGGCGGTTGCACGACAGTGGCGACAAGCCAAAGCACAAGCATTGGTAAGTTCCCAATAGACGATCATTGGCGCACGGGCATAAACCCAATTGTCGGGTTTCACTGATCCGATGGCACCAGGGTGACCTTGGGGATGTCCCTGGGCTAAATGAGGATGGGGGTTCATATCGTATTCCTAATCGAGTCTAGAGGTCATTGTCGGGAATCGAGTGGATCAATTCCACCACGCGGGTGAGCACATCGGGATCAGTGGTTGGAGGTACGCCATGACCAAGATTCACCACATGTCCTGGCGCTTGTTGACCAGCAATGAGCACCTCTCGTACGTGAGCTTCCAATTCCTCCCACGGGGCAGTCAACATCTCAGGATTGATATTGCCTTGGAGGGGAACCCCACCACCGAGGCGTTCCTCAGCTTCGCCCAAGGAGAGGTTGACATCCACACCCATGACCGTGGCACCAGCGTCGTACATCGCAGGGAGAAGGTGAGCAGTGCCCGTACCGAAGTGAACTCGGGGAACATCGAACCTGGAGGCAATCCCATCAAAGACCAACCCCGAGTAGGGCTGAGCTTGGGTCACATACTCGGAAACACTCAGTGCACCCACCCAAGAGTCGAAAAGCTGAATCGCCTGGGCGCCTGCTTCGATTTGAGCCACCAGAAAGGCTTCAGTAGTCCGCGCCACCCAGCGAGCCAGCTGCTCCCAGGTCGCAGGGTCACTAGCCATGAGCGCCTTCGTGTGAGGGAAACTGCGTGAAGGCTCACCTTCCACCAGATAAGAGGCAACTGTGAAAGGCGCCCCGGCGAAACCAATCAGCGGAGTATCACCCAACAGCGCCATCGTGGCTTGAACACCCTGTGTGATCGGTGTCAGTGCTTCGGGTGTTAACTCCGGCAGGGCAGCGACATCCTGGGCACTACGAATAGGGCGGTCCAAGACCGGTCCACGACCAGGGACGATCTCCACCCCCACTCCCGCACATTTGGCAGGGATCATGATGTCGGAGAAGAAGATTGCTGCATCCACCTGGTGGCGGCGCACCGGTTGGACAGTGATCTCAGCAGCGAGGTCTGGGGTTAGGCAGGCCTCCAGCATGGCTGTTCCCTCGCGGGCAGCACGATACTCCGGCAGGGACCGTCCAGCTTGGCGCATGAACCACACAGGACGAGTGGGAGTACGGTGGCCACGATAGGCCTGAATCAGGGTGGGTTCAGTCATTTCTTCCTTCATGGTTGAGTAAAACCTCAGCGACACGACTCCCCAGATCAGTGACCGCAGGGATGGCCTCATCGGTCACATCTGGGATAACACAGGTGCCGATGGCCAGGGCATGGCAGACATGGAGATGGTCAGACAATTCGGCAGTCAAGGTGAGTGTCCTGGCTTCCCAGGTGGCTAAGGCGGCCACAGCGGTGGTGCATGTGGCCCCCACACCCGCAAGCACAGACCGCTCGCTCGTCACAGCCAACCGAGTCCACAGGTGGTCAAGTTCGCCGAGGGCCCCCATATAGGCAGAGTCCTGTCTGCACTCAACCGCCAAAGCTCCCTGAGCTGGAGCAGGGAGGAGTTCCTCAGGAGAAAACACCTGCCAAGCCTCGTCGCGTACCCCCAAACGCTCCAATCCCGCATAGGCCATGATGACCGCGTCCAGCTCACCAGCAGTCACTTTGCGAAGGCGAGTGTCCACATTTCCGCGTACGGGAAGAATCTGAAGATCACTGCGACATCTGAGCAAGGCACTAGCTCGACGTGGAGATGAGGTGCCAATGCGCGCACCAGGGGGCAACTGATCAAAGGTGAGGGAGGTTCCTGCCAAGACATCAAAAGGGGGCTGACGAGCAGGGATAGCAGGGATCACAAGACCCTCAACACCTGCTGAGGGAAGATCCTTGAAAGAATGAACCACATAGTCCACCTCGCCGGCAAGTAAAGCATCACGCAAAGCAGAAGCAAAGATCCCTGGGCGAGAAGCACCATCCATTGCCAGGGTGTGATCATCACCCTCCACACGGATGGGAACCAGTTCGGATTTCAGCCCTGTCGCCCCCTCAAGATCACGCGCAACGTGGCCAGATTGAGCCATAGCAAGGGGGGAACTGCGAGTCCCAAGACGAAGGAGGCGTGACGTAGTGTCGAAGCCCATTAAACCTCCACTCGTATTCCAAAAATGGTCTGGAGTGCTTGATTATAGTCGTCCATCCGGCCAATACGGGCCAATTCCGCCGCAGCCACACTGGGATGATGCAACATAGCTCCTGTCACACGGTGGAGGGATTTTTGTACCACCTCGACAACCTCCGGTGGATGGGCATTACGGGTACGCTCAACCTCTTCCTCAATGATGGAGGCCACATATCCACGGATCGCTGTGATCGCTGGTGCAGCACCACGTTCAAGTTCGGCGTTCATTAACTCTGCAACAGCATCCGTCAGCATCTGCTCTGCTTGATCAACAGACTCCTGACAAGCCGGAGGAGCATGGCGACCGATTTCACCCAAGCCAATAACCCGAACAGGCAGATCCTCATCCAGATCCACACCACCACTAAGATCAATGATGACTTGGGCTTGAGCACCAGCAAGAAGACCAGCATCGATGCGGGCTATACCATTGCCCGAGGCGGTCACCACGAGATCAGTAGCTTTGAGAGCGAGAACCAAATCCGCAGTGGGAACAACAGCCGGATGGGTTTCAGCAAAAGCCAGAGCATTACCTGAGGCAGAGTAGACCATCATGTCGGTGCAACCTCGCCGCGTCAGATCAGCCACCACCGTACCGGCATATTGTCCGGTTCCCAAGATGAGTACGCGAGTGTGGTCCCAAGAATTCAACAAGGTCTCGTCCGGGTTTTCTAGTGATCTCTCAGCAGCTGCCAGATCCAAACCGACCGACGCCAGGGAACGACGCACCTTACCCAATCCAGTGTTCGTGGTGATAGCTTTTGCTGTAGTCAGTGCACCTTGGAAAGCGCGACGAAGTTTCGGGGATACCATCGTTCCGGCAGCCAAAGCGGAACGTACCTGCCCGATGATCTCATTTTCTCCGACCACCATCGATTCCAAACCAGCGGCAACACGATAGAGGTGGTCCACTGCTCCAGCACCCACATGGGTGTAGACAGAATCAGTCAGCCCTTGAGAATCATCACCCACCACAGTGTTGATCGCGTCCATGACCATGCCCAGTGCACCATGGAAGGTTGTGGCATCGAGATAGAGTTCAACGCGGTTGCAGGTCACCAAAGCAACAAACCCATCGATCAATCCTTCGCTGTGTTGCTCAAGATAATCGACGAGATCATTCTCTGCCCGCCCCAACGCGGCCAACTGCTCGGGTGATGCTTCACGGTGGCACACGCCGACTGATAGCAATGGCATTGCTCCAGCTTATCAAGGGTTGTTACTATGCCCAAATCCTAGAATCCTTGTTTTTACCATATTGTTCTCACCAATTCATGGTGGCCCCACACGATAACCATCAGACAACTTTCCTTGAGAACTCACTGCCCACTAGGATTCATTCCATGACCACAACCGCCCTCGTGACAGGGGCCTCCTCAGGGATCGGCTACCACAGTGCCCTGAGACTTCATGAACGTGGTTTCAAAGTCTATGCCGCTGCTCGACGCCCCATGTCCGACCTGGAACAACGTGGCATCTCCACTGTGCGTTTGGATGTCACAGTTGAAGATTCCATGAGACAAGCAATCGACACTGTCATGGCCCAAGAGTCCAAGATCGATATCCTGGTGAATAACGCCGGTTACGGCTCCTACGGGGCTATCGAAGAGGTGCCCCTCAGTGAGGCGCGCCGCCAATTCGATGTTAATGTTTTCGGAGCCATGAGGCTCATTCAATTAGTTCTACCCCACATGATGACCCAGGACCGCGGGCGCATCATCAATGTATCCTCCATTGGAAGTGGTTTCTCTATGGCACTAGGTGGCTGGTATCACGCCACCAAGTACGCCATCGAAGCTCTCTCAGATGCACTACGCCAGGAAGTACGCCCCTTCGGAATCGACGTTATCCTCGTCCAGCCTGGACTCATCCACACCAATTGGGAATCCATCGCTGCCCAGAACCTGCGATCCGTCTCAGGTCTCGGCAAGTATTCACTCATCGCCAAGAATTTTGCCACAGCCCTCGATGCTGCTGGAGGTGGGTTAGCTTCACAGCCCGAGGTCATCGCAGACGTCATTGCTCATGCCTGCACCACAGCCCACCCCAAGACAAGATATCGCAAAGGAATGGGGGCCTTCCTCACCCGGGGTCTACCCCTGTTACCTGATCGACTCGTCGACACGGCCACCATGTATCTGCTCAACAACATGGAGACGATTATTTCTCGATTGACCAAACGCTAAAGGGACGGTTCCCGTGTGACAGTCGGGCCTGTCCCCTTCTCTGAAACTGTGGTATCTGGATTCCGCGACTTCGCGCGGAATGACCACAATCCACTAAAGAATGACCGGGTTGGGAAGAGATAACACGCCCGTCCTAGGCGGGGTCCTTCTCCAAGACATGATGTCCCCCGGCAATGAGCTTGGTGACTGCCTCCCGTACCTGGGCTGTGACCTCATCCTTCGGATCGCGACCATTGACCACCAGATACTTTCCCGGACCAGTAGAAGCTAAGCCCAGGAAATAGTCCCGTACTCGCTCGTGAAATTCCAACTCTGATTCGTCAGTGTCATCCAGCCATTCCTTGCGGGTCAAGCCCTGAGAGACAGGAACATCCATCAGGACAGTCAAATCGGGGACCAGATGATTGACTGTCCACCAGGCAATATGTTCCACCTCTTCATGGGTGAGAGTCTTGCCAGAACCCTGGTAGGCGATCGTGGAATCCACATAGCGATCACAGATGACAATCATTTCCTTGTCCAGGCAGGGATGGACCACCTCAAAGATGTGTTGGGCCTTGTCCACACAGTAAAGCAGAGCTTCAGCCCGCGGGCACAATTCGATGTCACCATTGAGGACAACCTCACGAATCTTCGCCCCGATCGCAGTATCTCCCGGCTGGAAGGTGGTGTGGACATGGTAACCCTCGGAGGATAACCAGGCAGCCAACCGAGCAGCCTGTGTAGATTTTCCTGCACCATCTCCACCCTCAAAGACGATGAAAAGACCCTTCTTCTTGGCACTCATACCCGCCCTACTTCCTTGTCTTCGTACTTGTTTTAGCCCGACGAGTCCTCTTCGGGGCCGGAGGTTTAGCCCTCTTCTCCGCGAGCAACTCAAAGGCCCGATCAGCAGTGATCTCTTCGACCGTGTCACTGCGACGTAGTGTTGCGTTGGTCACGCCATCGGTGACATAGGGGCCAAAACGACCATCCTTGACTACCACCGGCTTACCTGTGGCGGGATCAGTCCCCAACTCTTTGAGTGGACCAGTGGAGCGCCCACCTCGCAACGCTGGAGCAGCGAAGAGCGCCTGGGCTGCCTCAACAGTGATCTCAAAGATGTCCTCCTCGCTGGCTAGTGGCCGCGAGATGGTTCCCTTCTTGAGGTACGGCCCGTACCTCCCGTTTTGGGCTGTCACCTTGTCACCATCGATCTCGCCCACCACTCGTGGAAGACCCATGAGTTTCTCGGCCTGCTCCAAGGTGACAGTGTCCAAGCTCATCGATTTGAATAAAGAGCCTGTTCGTGGTTTGGCACTCTTGGGTGCATCCTCGGGAAGAACCTCAGTGACATAGGGGCCATAGCGACCATCCTTGGTGACGACCATGTATCCCAATGACGAAACCCCCAATTCCCTGGCCTCAACCTGGGGCGCCTGGAGCAGGGCAAGTGCCACTTCCTCGGTGAGCTCATCAGGGGGAAGGTCACCATCCAAGGTTGCTTTCTTACCCAGGGGGTCTTCCACATAGGGGCCATATCGCCCCACGCGTAGATTGATTCCTTCGTCACCGGGGATCGGGAATGTCGCCAGGCTGCGCGGGTCAATATCTGACAATTCGCTCACGAGCTGACTGAGCCCTGGGGAGTGTTCGGCCCCAAAATAGAAGTGGTTGAGAACGTCGAGTCTTTTGGCTGTCCCTGTAGCAATGTCGTCGAGATCGTCTTCCATGGTGGCTGTGAAAGTGTAGTCCACCAACTGGGTGAACTGTTCTTCAAGAAGGCGAGTCACTGAGAAAGCAAGCCAGGTGGGAACAAGCTGGGAGCCACGCTTGAACACATAGTCCCGGCTGGTGATGGTTCGGATAATCGAGGCATAGGTGCTCGGGCGTCCGATCTCCAGTTCTTCAAGTTTGGCGACCAGACTGGGTTCTGTATACCGCGCTGGCGGCTTGGTTTCATGCCCAGTAGGTGTCAGGCTCACAGGTGTGAGTGACTGATTCTTCGTCAACTGTGGAAGGCGTGTGGTTTCTTCGTCACCATCTGGATCACCAACTGACTCCACATAGGCTTTGAGAAACCCAGGGAAAGTCACCGTACGACCTGAGGAGATAAATCGACAGTGATCGACTTCTTGGTCGCCGAGGGGGAGGGAAGAATGGGTGGCAAGAATCTTGACCGAGACTGACTCACCCTTGGCGTCTTCCATCTGTGAGGCGAGAGTTCTCTTCCAGATCAGTTCATAGAGTTTGCGCCGATCCGCGCTGAGCCCGGATTCTTCCGGGGTACGAAACACATCACCAGCTGGGCGAATAGCCTCATGGGCCTCCTGGGCATTCTTCACTTTTGAGGTGTAAACCCGAGGTTTGGCTGGGAGATACTTCTCACCAAAGAGCTTAGAGATCTGGGTTCGGGTGGCTGCAATAGCCTGGTTGGACAGCGTCACCGAGTCAGTTCTCATGTAGGTGATCCACCCTGCTTCATAGAGTTCTTGGGCAATGCTCATGGTTCTTTGCGCAGTGAAACCTAGTTTGTTTCCAGCCTCCTGCTGGAGGGTGGTGGTACGGAAGGGGGCTGGTGGGCGTCGAGTATAGGGGCGGGATTCGACATCATCGACCACATAGCTGGCGTCTTCGAGCCCGGTCGCAAGTGTGGTGGCTGCTTGTTCGCTGAGAGCCAGCAGACCAGATTTGAGTGTCCCACTTGAGGAGAAGTCTTTGCCTTGGGCGATGCGAGTATCACCAACGTGGGTGAGCCTCGATGTGAACTGAGGGGGATCAGCCGGTGAACCAGCGTCAAAGGTCGCGACAATATCCCAGTAGGAGGCGCGGCGAAAAGCTATGCGCTCTTTTTCGCGATCCACCACCAGGCGAGTGGCCACTGATTGGACTCGGCCCGCTGAGAGCCTCGGCATGACTTTCTTCCACAAGACCGGTGACACCTCGTACCCGTAGAGGCGATCCAGGATTCGTCTGGTTTCTTGTGCATCCACCAAGTCGGTGTCCACTTCGCGCGGATTGGCGACAGCTGCTTGGATCGCCGATGATGTGATCTCGTGGAAGACCATGCGCTTGACCGGCACCTTGGGTTTGAGTTCTTCAAGCAGATGCCAGGCGATGGCTTCCCCTTCGCGGTCCTCGTCAGTGGCCAGCAGCAGTTCATCAACGTCTTTGAGTTTCTTTTTCAATTCCGAGATGACTTTTTTCTTGTCTGAGTTCACCACATATAGCGGGCGAAATTCATTGTCGATATCGACCCCTGTGCGAGCCCATTTTTCTTTCTTGTATTTCTCTGGGATCTCCGCCGCAGTATTCGGCAGGTCTCTGACATGGCCCACACTCGATTCGACAATATAGTCGGACCCCAGGAAGGAGGAAATCTTCGACGCCTTCGTCGGTGACTCCACAATCACTAAACTTCTGTGACCCATTCCTGCTCCCTTACGCAACTGCTAACGACACACCACCTTAGCCCGATCAAGCAAAACTAGGAAACCTGCAGGTTTCATTTCTCTTTGGAGCTTGAGACACGTGAGGCGAGATGGTCGATAGGAGTGCCTGAACTTCGTCGATTCCACACCCTCGTGCTTCATCGACTGTGTTATCCAACATGTTGGCGAAAAGCGATCCAATAGCTTCAAGGTGTTGTCCGCTCAGGTGAGAATAAAATGACAACACTCATCCGTCATACGCTGGCGCCTGCCGACTGGCGGCTACTACCCGAACAATGGCTACCAACTTGTTGGGGTGCCGGCGTACGAGGTGGAGGTCATCTTGGTGGGGAAGCCGGGCACATTCCAGGGGAGGTCAACACTGACCTCAACATGGGAGGCAACCTCTGCTCCAGCGCGAACCACCTCGCAGTTGGTGAGGGTTGCGCCATTGGCTTCAGCCACTAAGCGAGCTGAGGAGCAACAATGGGTGTCGTCCAGGGATTCCATGGCTTCACTGGCTGCAGCTAAGGCAGCAAGATCGGAGGAGGTCTGTGCCTGGTGATAGGTGGAGATACACATCACCACCACACAGCTCACCAGTGCGGTGATCCCCAACCCACAGGTCAGGGCCACTGCTGATAGGGTTCCCGATCCTCGCTGAGACAATAGCCCTGTGTGGCTATACTGGCTCATGGGCAGTCCCTTCCGCAAGGGCAGAAACAGCACTGTGAACCACCAGGGAGGGCAAGGCTGGCCCCCAGGGGCTCACCTCTATCGACACCTCCACCACAACACGGTTGTCCACTCGGTTGATGGCCACCACAGCATCATCAGGCAACCGGGAGGTGATCTGGCGTACTGCGGCAAGATCATCGCGAGATGCTTGTCGGGCTATCTGAGAGGCAGCCTCATAGACCCGAATCTGGGTGAGTCCCGCACTGAAGAGGCCTGCCCCAAAAATAATGGCCAACCCGAGCCCCACAGCAGCGAAAGCCATCTCCACGGAGACCCAGCCTCGCTGAGTCTTTGGTGAATGATCTCTAGTCATCTACTCATTCCCATCAGTTACGGGAAGCCAGACCCGCAGGTCTGGCTTCCCGTAGCAACTCAGCCCATGGTTCCCATGATGATCTTGATAATCCACAAAATGAACTCCCAGATGGTCTTCTGGAATTCGGGATCAGTGATGATCTTGTAGAGGATTCCACCAATACTCACCACAGCCACCGTACCCACGGCATATTCAGCGGTTGCCATTCCTGCTTCGCGATGTCCAGCCAATCGACTCATCACCTTGGCGAGAATAACCTTCATTAACTACTCCTTTGTTATGGCCACGACAAATCCGTGACATCTCAGACAATGGGGTGTTTGGGCCCAGAAATGCGCTCTGATTGGAAACCTGTGGAGAACTATCAGCGAAAAAAGTTTTTCTGTGGATAACAACACCTAGGACAGGAAGCCCGCCACCCCTGCCGCGATGACAGGAACCACCCCCAGCAGGAGAAAAGCTGGCAAATAACACAAGCCCAGGGGAAGGACACTCTTGACACCGACCTGTTTGGCCCGATTGATTCGACACTGGGCTGCTGCTCTGCGCAGAGCCCGACTATGATGGGCCAGGACTTCCACCGTGGTCGTACCCCAGGAGGCACAGCGGGCAATATCCCGAGCAACCTCCCCGAGCACCGGGTCATCCCCAAGCACCTTCCATGCCTGCTCATCCGACATTCCCACCGAGATGGCGTGATTGACCGAATTGAACAGTACGCCCATAGGTGGACCCATGGCTTGGCCAACAGTGATGGAAGCTGTTCTCAAAGGTTGACCAGCACGAAGACAGGCTCCCATGAGATCGAGAGCCTCGGGAAGCACATTCAGGGTTACTTCTCGACGGTGGCGTGCAGAAGAAGGCTCAAGTTTTCCCAAGGCAATCCACACCGCTGGAACAACACCAACAGCTAGGGGGATAACAACTGGAAAGAGATCCCACAAGACAATAGCCACACCCACCCCTGCACCAGCACCCACCATCCACCGAGTCTTCGACGGCAAGCCGTCCACCCGAGACTCAGCCCAGGGCGGAAGAGTGCGGGCAATCACAGGGGTCAACCTCGTGATCGCAGCAGGGGGAAGAAGAAACCACAGACACATCACTGCCGCCCCACTAGCTATCCACACAAGACCACTCATTGTGACCTCCGCGGCTCGGACAGTTCACTAGCTGCCACAGACTCACTCCAGATCATCCCGACACACCCCAAGAAAATCCCGGCGAGGAAACAGAGTCTGCCCACGACAGTAGAAGTGAAGAAAACCAAGGGGTTTGCCCCTAACCCTGATGCCATAGCCATACCCAGAAAAGGAAAAACAGCCAACATTTGAGCTGTTGCACGCGGGCCAGCGAGTTCCCCTCTCACCACATCACCAGCCGCGGATGCTTCCTCCAGGTTGATGCGCACCTGTTCCAAAGGATCACACATGGAAGAACCCGAGATCTGGGACACTCTCCAGGCGTGCCCGATCTGAGCCAGACCCTCCTGTCCAGGAGCCATGGAGAGCTGCTCCATGACCTCCCAGGGTTGGCCACCCATGGACACCAACTGGGATGCGGGTTCAAGAAGAGGGCATTCCTGGGCGGCAAGTTTCAATGCAGTTGTGGGAATATGTCCCAACCCCACTAGAGACTCCACCACCTGTGTAGCCCGTGCCACCTGGAGCGAACCCAAGCGCGCACGTTTGAGGCGAAGCCGAAGAGAAACCACCCACCCAACAGTGAGGCCAATCGCACACACTGCTGCCATGATGAGCATTCCAGGGAAAAAGAAACCCAGAACCCCACAGAACACCACACCAACACCCAGCAGAACCCAGGTATTTCTTCGACGAGGATGCGTTGGTTCACCAGGGGTCAACCGGGCAACCGGCACAGATGAATCAGGAAAAAGAAACCACGCAGCCAAACCAGCGCAACCAGCAGCCAATCCGATCATGATAGGAGCCCACCCAACAGATCCCACCCTGGTCCTCGCTGGGTTTCTTGGCCACACCTACTCCATGCAAGGACAGATTCAAGGCGATCGGAGGAACCTCGAACAAGGACACCGATCTGGCTGACCTCTCGTACTGGTCCGCGGCGAACCACATGGATCACCACACGAATCGCAGACACCACCTGGGCATGGGTAGCTGCCGGTGACAATCCACTCAAGGCTCCCAGTGCCTCCAGTCGAGCAGGAATATCCCCAATAGAGTTGGCATGAATCGTTCCACATCCACCCTCGTGACCAGTGTTGAGAGCCTGAAGAAGATCCCGAAGCTCTGCCCCACGAACCTCCCCCACCACCAAGCGATCCGGACGCATTCTCAAAGCCTGTCTGACCAGATCGGTCATCGTTACCCGACCAGCCTCCTCCCCATTAGCTGGGCGGGACTCCAAAGAAACAAGGTGCGGATGGGAAGGATCAAGTTCACGAGAATCCTCAACAACCACCAAACGCTCACTCGGAGGGACCAAAGAAAGAAGGCTACCCAGCAGTGTGGTCTTGCCTGATCCTGTTCCACCAGAAATAAGGAAAGCCACCTTCAGGTCTACGATCCGGCGAAGAATCATGCCCGCTTGCCGGTCAACGCCGCCACCAGATTCCCAGTCCTCCAAACTGAGACAAGTTTTCGCCGGGATGCGCAAAGACAAACAGGTTCCGGGGTGAGAGATTCCAGCCAACACCCCATGGAAGCGAACACCATTGTGGAGTCGGGCATCCACAAAAGGAGAGCCATCATCGAGACGCCGCCCCACCGATGCAGCCAAACGTACCCCCAACTGGCGTACCTCATCATCAGAAGAAAAACTGATCAAAGCGGGTTCCAAACCTTGCCCACAATCGAAGAAAACCTGGTTGGGGCCATTGACAACAATGTCTGTCACCCCATCGATGTCCAAGAGTTGATCAAGCACCCCCAACCCAAGAGAGTCCCGAGAGATGCCCTCAAAGATGTCGAGAATCTGTCGCTGGGACACTACCTGACCTGTTTCCCGCAGAGCATCAGCAATATTGGTCAAGGTGGGCCGGTGACCAAAAACCGCCAGGTGGCGGCGAACCGTTTCGAGGGTCTGTCCGCTCACCATCGCAAACCCCTTTTCGGTGTCGCTCCCACACACCAATCAAGGACCTGTGTGCAGGTTTTTCTCCATTTCCCCCCCAGGTACGGTGGAATCCCCCGATCAGCTAAACGCGGAAGATCCACCTGGGTTGGCACCACTGCCAGTAAAGGAAGACCCACCACCCGTGCTGCCTGAGAGGCGGTTACTGTCCCACCTCGTCGCACCACCAAACCTGTGTCTGTCTGGCCAGAAATAAGTCCCGCCTTGGTGGAAGCAAGAGCCCGGACAGTGGCGGCAGCCACCACCACTGTTTTCTTCACAACGGCTGGCACACCACCATCTCGCCCTGAGTCGATAATCACCAGGTCGTGGCATCTCATTAAAGAATCCACCACCGATTCGAAGGCTTCCATCGGCGCGGGAAGCTGCTCGGTTCTCTCCATAGACACCAACGTGATGCCTTCACTCGTAGGAAGCATCGAAGTGATATCTGCAATGTGTCCATGGGCATTTCTCAACTTGTCCCACCGCCACCCTGGGGTGTTCTCAGCCCCCATGAGCAGGTCTATTCCGCCCCCACACCAATCCCCATCAACCAGGGCAACCTTGAGCGAAGAACGAGCTGCCACCAAAGCCACACCAGCACTCAAGGTCGAGGTGCCCACTCCACCAGCTCCACCGCGGAAACCCACCACCGATGCTGAACGCTGGGTGCTGGGGTGGCCCGAAACTATTCGAGTCAGCAACGATGACGCCTCGGGAAGACGAATCACTGGGGCTGCTAGTGGAGCTGACCATCGGCACATTGCCTCCTGGTCATGATCCTCACCCACCAAATAGACCTGGTCTCGCTGGGGCAAAGCCCACCTGCTCACCTCATCGAGTTGGTCGGCACCAATGAGGACAGCTGATGATGAATGCCACTGTGAGCGTAGTTCCTCGCTCGTAGACACCACCACAACCGAGCTACCACTGGTGGCAGCTGATGCTTGAACAAGGTTGATGAACCTGGACTCTGTGCTGACCAGTATGGCTGGAGATAGTTGCATACTTAAGCAATAACAAGCAGAAGGATGGAAATGCTGCCCACTTCACAATCTGTGGATAAATTCTGATGATGACACCACAGATGTGGATAACTCACTTCGCCACAGATGCGAAATCATGGTTTCTTCACGGTTTATTCTGTACAGTTCACACATGGCGTCCACCACAATGATTCAGCCCTCAGCCTTGGAGTGGCTTGTCGGGTCTGAGCCGACAACCACGCTGCTGGTGGGGGCTTCCAGTGGATATGCCTCCCTGCTTGTCCGCGCCGGGCATGCGGTCACGGTCATGGACCCCGACACCGAAGCATTGAAAGAAGTAGCCTTTCAGGTTCCTGGTGTTCATATTGTTGCTGGCAAAGCGGAGTCACTTCCCTTTGATCCTGGCTGCTTCTCATCGGTGCTGTCGATCCAAAACTTCCACACCTTCGCCTCCGGGATGGCCCTGGGGGAATGGGCTCGTGTCTTGAAATATCAGGGCACAGTGGGGCTGGCTTATATGACCAGAGATGACACAGTCCCCTGGGTGAACAAACTCAAGAGAATCGTTCAGTATTACCTGCCCCATGCGATGTCCAGCGACTACGGCTCCTATTCTGTGGCGGCATTCACTGCTGCTGCCTATTTCCCGCAGGTGGAGAAGATATCCTTCCGCCACTGGATTCCCTCCACGAAAACAGAGCTCCAGGAGAGCGCCTGCAACACCACCGGAGCATCCGAGCTCGGGGAGGAAAGAAGAGCCGCCATGCTGGAGGAGATTGGGGAGTTGTACGATCAGTACGCCCGGATTCCTAATCCGTTACTGTTGCCGTACACCATCCAATGCTGGAAGGCAGTTGTTGATCAATCAAGTTTGACGATGCCACTGATCCCGGGCGATGATGGGTTATCCATCCCACTGTGACCGGTTAGGACATCCACGACTCCCCGAGAAGCTCAAAGTCGATATCGTCGCCCAGTGCCTCATCCCAAGCCCCCTTGCGTGATCGTGGGACCGCTGGTGGGGCACCCACCTCAGCTCTGACCTCATTGTTTCCATCTTCTAACCCGCGAGCCAGGGCTGTCAGGGACATCTCCACCGACTCTGGTGATTTCTCGGGGGCCCGGATGCCTGAGAAGCTCTTACCACCCAAAAGAATGAAAATCACAGCGACCACCAGCAGGAGGAAGAAAGCCCCGAGCGTACCGAAAAAGACAGCGCCCCACGAACTGAGCGATGTGTGAGCGGCGTACAACCATCCCAGACCGGCAGCGGTGACAAACCACAAAATGATGGTGGCCGAGATCACAAAATACACTCCGCCGGCTATCAAACCTGAACCAACACCCACTTTCCTGAACGTGGGTTTGATTTCTGCTTTGACCAGTGCGATCTCATCGGAGATGAGGGTTCGAACGTCTGCAGTGATCGAATTCACCAAATCAGAGATCTCAGTTGGGCTTGCCATATTTCCTCCTTGGGCTGCCTCCATAATACGCCTCACCTCACAATTGCGGTACGCGTACGAGTGCTTGAGCCTGGTCTGGGTCCACCTCACCCTCACCAAAAGAGGGACACATCTCGGCAATCGGGCAGGCCCCACAAGCCGCACGACGAGCATGGCATCGTGCGCGTCCGTGCCAGATCAAGGATCGTGACAAGGAAATCCATGATTCTTCAGCAAACAAATCAGCGAGGTCCTGCTCGACCTTGGGTGGGTCCTTATGCTGGGAGAACCCCAATCGTCGCGACAGCCGCAAGACATGGGTGTCGGTGGTGATCCCTGGAACACCAAACCACTCCCCGAGGACAACATTCGCTGTCTTTCGACCCACCCCAGGAAGGACCATGAGTTCCTCCAGTGAACAAGGAACCTGCCCGTCGTACTGCTCTAGAAGCATCTGGCTCATGCGAAGAATCTTGTCCGCCTTGGCACGGAAGAACCCGGTGGAGTGAATGATCTTCTCGACATCATCCGGGTTTGCTTCCGCCAGGTCGTCTGCCGTGGGATACCGCGAGAACAACTCGGGTGTGACCGCGTTCACTCCCCGATCCGTACACTGCGCCGACAGGATTGTTGCTGTCAACAGTTGAAACGCCGAATCATGGCGCAGGGCACAGGTTGCCTCAGGGTAGGTGTTCTGCAGAATCACCAGGATGGCGGAGGCCCTTTCTCTGCGGGTACGAGAGGGTTTCGTCACTTAGGAACCCTCCACTGGCCTCTTGAGGAACCCCACCGGGTTTCCACCCTCCGGCGGACTCCACACAGTCACCAGTTCCCACCCATCCTGCCCCCAGGTATCAAGGATCTGCTTCATCGAGTGAACGAGCAAAGGCACTGTGGCATATTCCCAACGAGTCATAGAACAACTCTAGCTTCTCCAGGCCACCACATCCGGTAAACTTGATGGCTGAACTATTTCCGAGGTGGACAGGAGAGGATTTCTGAGTACAGAAACCACAACCGAAAGGTACGATGAGAACAAGTCGTACCGGGGTTTTCGTACCCCTTCGCGTGCGACGCTACCACTCATAGTGGTGGGGGGGATTGTTGTGGCGATCATGGTGAGTATCGGACTTGGGTTCCTCATGGATGGGGTTTATGACAACCGGGCACTGCCGGGAATGAATGTTGCTGGGTACGATATCTCGGGGATGGACCTGATGGAATTGCCCACCTTTCTCGATGAAACCCAAGGCGATATCTCGCTGTCTATCGAAGTGGGCAACCAGTCACGACCCGCCAACGCCAGTGATCTGGGCATCTCCATTGATCGCGACCGCGTACTGATGAATATTCACGAAAAGTCCACCCAGAAGTTCTGGATCTACCGCGGGATCCAGTCAACACCGATCCGGTTGGATGTCGACATTGATCGAACCCAATTCGACTCCTGGCTCGCCGACACCTTCCCCGATAGTTACGACCAGCCCATCAATGCCGGCTTGAGCTTCAATTCGACCACTGGGGTTTTTGATCTCACTGAGCCATCTGCGGGTACGGGTGTGGCTGATCAGGAGCTCGACCAGATTCGCGACACCCTTGGCCTTGAGCCACGTGGAGCCACCTTTGGCTTGAAACCAACACCAGTGGACCCCACGGTGGGATCACAGGAGGCCACCGATATTCAGCTGTGGGTCAATGAGCGCCTCGCCACCACCTGCTCTTTCACCGAGACTGCAGCAACCACCACCAACAACGAGACTATCTATACCCTCACCCCACTGGATATCGCCTCCCTGGTGACGATGAATACCACTGCTGAGGGTGGACTGAACGCCACCTTCACCTTGGAGAAGGTCACAGAGTATGTCAGTGAGTCCTTCCCGGAAAAGGTTAACCGTGAGCCACAGAATCGGCGGGTCGTGCTCAACCATAAACAAGAAGAGGTACGGGTCCTCACGCAGGGAGCTGTGGGTCGTACCTTGACTCAAACAGAGTCTCTTCCCCACCACATCCTCTCTTGTTTGATGAATGCTGAGGACACTGTCATTGCCCTGTCTTTCACTGAAGCTGCCTTCAGCGTCGAGGAGGCCCAGCCCACGATCGCTGATCCCCCACCGGGATGGGCAGCTCGACATTGGGTGAATGTGGATTTGACCACACAAACAGTGACCTTGATGAATGGTTCCAAGGTGGGAGACACGTTCATTCTCAGTTCAGGCAAACCAGGAATGGACACCCCGACCGGAACCTTTTCAGTGTATGCGAAAACTCGCTCGCAGACTGTGAGCGGTTGTGGTGGCGGGGAATGCTATTCCTTCCCCGGGGTGCGCTGGCTGGTGTGGTTTAAGGGCAACTACGGTTTCCACACCGCGTACTGGCATGATGATTTCGGCACACCGGTGTCCCATGGGTGCCTCAATATGCGTGAGGCTGAAGCGAAAAAGGTTTTTGACTGGTTGGCCCGAGGGGATAAAGTGGTCATTCACCTTTGATCACGGAAGGACGTCCATGAAGTCGGCAGCTCTCCTGGGTGGTGTGGGGGCCCTGGGCCTCACTGCTGCTGGATGCCTTGCATATGGGATTCTGATCGAGCAGCATGATTTCCGTTTGCGTGAGATCCGGGTGCCTGTTTTGCCGCAGGGCCACCAACCGTTCACTATTCTTCACCTGTCGGATTTTCATCTTCTGCCCACCCATGTCAAGAAGATTGAATGGGTACGCCAATTGGCTACTCTTCAGCCGGATTTTGTGATCAACACCGGGGACAATCTTTCCTCGGCTGATGGGCTTGATGCTCTGGCAACCATGGTGGAGCCTTTCCGGGGAATTCCCGGGGTCTATGTTTTTGGGTCGAATGACATCCACGCTCCTCGCCCGATCAATCCACTGAAATATTTGTTCACATCCTCACGCAACCCAACCTTGTTCAAGGCGAATCCTGAAACAAAGACCCATCTTCCTACTCGCGACATCGCCGAGATCCTGGATGGGGTGGGGTGGGTTTTCGTTGAGCAGGTTCGCCACCAGGTAACCCTCGGTGATACCGCTGTGGAGGTACGTGGTTGTGGGGATGCCCACTGGAATATCGACCATTATGACCGTGTGATGGGCCCCACAGATGCTGAGCTGCTCATCGGGGTCACCCATGCTCCCTATAGCTGGGTGCTGAATCAGATGGTGGATGATGGGGCGGGAATCATGTTCACTGGTCACACCCACGGTGGACAAGTGTGTCTTCCTGGTGGTCGAGCTTTGACCACGAATTGTGATCTGCCCCCAGGTAGAGCAAAGGGGCTTTCACTGCACAACCATGGCGATTCCTCAGCATGGCTTCATGTGTCTGCTGGCTTGGGCACCTCACCGAAGGCCCCCTACCGATTCTTCTGCCGCCCCGAAGCGACATTGCTCACTGTCAGCTCAGCAACGTACGATCAGACAGAACGCCCTTCTCACGACTGAAAAATTCGAGAAGATCAGAGACCTGTGCTTTAGCCTTTTCTTCAGCGTCCAGTGAACGCAGGATGCGGCCTTCGTGCATCATGATCAGACCATTACCCAAGCGCAGGGCATGATCCATGTTGTGGGTGACCATAAGTGCGGTGAGTCCCTGTTCGGCTATCTTGGAGGCGGTCAACCTCAACACAAGCTCAGCACGTTCAGGGTCGAGAGCAGCAGTGTGTTCGTCAAGCAGCAGGAGCTGGGGATGGGTGAAGGAAGCCATGAGAAGGCTGAGCGCTTGGCGTTGACCACCGGAGAGTAGACCCACCCGGTGGCGCATCCGGTTTTCCAAACCCTGTTCAAGTGTGGCGAGTTGTTCACGGAATTCTTCACGGCGTGCCTTGGTCAATCCGCGAGCGAGGGTGTGGGGTTTTCCACGATCCAAAGCGACCGCAAGGTTTTCTTCGATGCTGAGGTGTGGTGAGGTTCCGGCTGCGGGGTCTTGGAAAACCCGAGCTATACCTTGGGCTCGGCGGTATTCCTTGAGGCGGGTGACATCTCTTCCATTGATGATCACAGAACCAGTGTCTACTGACAGCGATCCACCAATGATGTTGAGCAGGGTGGATTTCCCTGCGCCATTCGATCCGATGATGGTGATGAAGTCCCCCTCATCGAGGTGGAGGGAAACATCGTTGAGTGCGACACGCTCATTGGCGGTGCCAGGATAGAAAGTCTTGGAGACCTGTTCGATTCTCAGCATCATGGTGCCTTGTCGGTCTCATTGGTCTCCACAGTTTCAACAGTCTCCACCGTCTCGGCAACGTCGTGGTGGATGTGAGCTGGGCGCAAAACTGGTTGATGGGCTGTGTCGACCTCAGCAAAGGGAGAGAACTGATTAGGTACGCTCGCCATAGGTTCCGGGGTATCTTCCTTGGGTTTCCAGGGGCTGATCTTGGTCACCAGTGCATGGGCTCCCTGCCACTGCGACAAGACTAGGGCAATGATCACCAGAACAGCGGAGATGAGTTTCATATCGGCGCTCTTCAAGAAATCCCATCTCAGTGCCCAGAAGATGGCGATGCGATAGAGAACCGATCCTGCCACGACACCGATGGTCATCAGCCAGACATATCGCGTACCAAAAATCGCATTGCCCAGGATAACCGACGCTAAACCAACCAGGATCATGCCTCGCCCATCCTCCAGGGAGGAGGCAAAGACATATTGGGCAGTGATCGCTCCAGACAGACCCGCCAGACCATTGGACACCATCAGGGTGATGATCTTGGTGAAATCCGTACTCACGCCCATCGCTGAAGCCATGGTGGGGTTGTCCCCGGTGGCCATGATCGCCAAGCCAAATTTGGTGGACAGGAACCAGTTGAGGAAGAGAACAAAGACCACGACGATCCCACCCAGGACTGCGATGGAGGTCAACGATCCTCGAAGTGAGAGGGCTCTCATCCAGGTGAAGAGGGTTTCGATAGGTTGGCCCTTGTGGGAGACCAGGCCAATATTGGATCTCTCCACTCCATCGTATCCAGCCGACAAGATACGGCTATTAATCGAATAGAGGGCCAGCATCACCAAGATGGAGGCCAAGAGAGGGTCGATGTGTGCTTTGGTGTGGAGCAAACCGGTCAAACAACCGGCGAGAGCTCCGACGATGATTCCTGCCACTGTAGCCAGCCACGGCCACCACCATTCGCCTTGTCCATTCAGACTTCCATTAAAGACGATGATGGCAGCCGTGGCCGACCCAGTGGTAAAAGAACCGTCTACTGTCAGGTCCGCAAAGTTAAGGATGCGGAAGGTGAGGAAGATCCCCAGGGCCAGCAATGCTGTAATGAGCCCTTGATCTATCGCACCGAGCATGACAGTAGCTTACCGGCATTAACCTGCGAAATCGCTCACCGCAGAGTCGATGAACTCTGGCGACAAGGTGAGACCAAACTTGGCTGCAGCAGCTGAGTTGATCATCAGTTCTGTTCCTGTGGTCGCCTCAGGAGCGATCTCAGAAACTGGCTTGCCGTCGCGAAGGATTTCCACAGCCATTTCACCAGTACGACGACCCAGGTCCTTGTAGCTCAAGCCACGGGTGGCCACAGTGCCGTACTCAATGGTGGAGTTGTCTGCACAGAACACAGGGATCTGCTTGTCTTCACCGAAAGCAACCACGGTAGAGATCGCAGCAACAACAGTGTTGTCGGTCGGGATCAAGATAGCGTCAACCTCACCGAGGGCTTCCAGTCCTGTGGTGACCTCGTTGGCGGAGGTAATACCCTGCTCCTTGATGGTGATACCCAATTCAGCCGCTTCAGCTTTGTACTGCTCCAGCTGGGTCAGCGAGTTGGCTTCGGAGGTGGAGTAGAGAACACCAACAGTGGTGGCATCAGGCATAGCTTCCTTCACCAAGGCAACAGGCTTGGCACCAGGATTCAAGTCAGATGTTCCAGTGATGTTGGCTCCTGCCTGCTCCCAGGAGGGAACAAGACCAGCATCAACAGGATCAGTCACGGCCGAGAAGAGAATCGGGCGTTCGGTTTCAGCGCCAGAGATAGCCTGGGCGATTGGTGTTGAGATAGCCAACATGAGGTCGATCTTCTCATTGTCGGCGAAAGAGGAAGCGATCGTCACAGCATTAGCGGGATCACCTTGAGCGTTCTCGACCACAAGAGTGTAGTTAACTCCCTGCTCTTTGAGAACTTCTTCAAACCCATCCTGAACAGCCTGGAGGGCTGGATGTGCGACAATCACAGCAACACCAATGGTGTATTGGGTGCCATCGTCAACGGGGGTTTCTGTTTCCGCTGGGGTACAGGCGGTCATGGCCAAACTGAGTGCACCCACAGTCAGTAGTGTGGGCAACAGGCGGCGTAGTTTCATTGCGTCTCCTTGATAATAATGATGGACACCTCCAGGCGCCCAACTGCACGTACACCTTACCGTAATCTCACGTTACGAGAATAATCTGCTCACAGTGTGACCCTAACACCGCGTCACCCTGCCACCCCAACACCCCGTCTCCCCGTCAGCCCAACACCCCGTCACCCTGTCAGCCCAACACCCCGTCACCCTGCGCGAAGTCGCAGGGTCCAGATATCACACTCAGCACAATGATGAGTCTGGCAAACTCGACCGTTCCCCACAGACCCCACAGTAGTCCGACTGTGAAGTCTGGATTCTGCGACTTCGCGCAGAATGACCGGGTTGGGTGCGCAGAATGACCGGGTTGGGTGCGCAGAATGACCGGGTTGGGTGCGCAGAATGACCGGGTTGGGTGCGCAGAATGACCGGGTTGGGTGCGCAGAATGACCGGGTTGGGTGCGCAGAAAGACCGGGGAGGGTGCGCAGGTGAGAGATGCGGGCGGGGTTTCCAGTAAGCTTGGGGGGTTCACCACACAGAAGCGAGCTTATGTCTACACGCCCTGATTTGAGAAACCTTGCCATCATTGCCCACGTTGATCACGGGAAAACCACACTCGTTGATGCCATGCTGTGGCAGTCGGGAGCTTTTCGCGCCAACCAGGATGTCGAGATCCGTGTCATGGATTCCATGGATCTGGAACGCGAAAAAGGCATTACTATCCTGGCGAAAAACACCTCAGTGGACTCCCACGACGCCGATGGTAACCCGATCACCATCAACATCATTGACACCCCCGGTCACGCTGATTTCGGTGGGGAGGTTGAGCGTGGACTCGCCATGGTGGACGGCGTACTGCTACTCGTGGATGCCAGCGAAGGGCCACTCCCGCAAACCCGTTTCGTGCTGAGCAAGGCCCTGGCACTCCACCTGCCGATCATTGTGGTCATCAACAAGGTGGACCGCTCCGACGCTCGAATCTCCGAGGTGATCGAAGAAACCTACTCCCTCTTCCTTGATCTGATCAGCGACGATGAAGCAGAGAAACTCGACTTCCCAATCCTTTATTGCGCAGCCAAAGCAGGACGCGCCTCACTGACCCAACCCGCGGATGGGCAGATGCCCGACAGTGAGGATCTGCGACCACTGTTCGACACGATCTTCACCCACATTCCAGCCCCCACCTATGTGGAAGGTCATCCGCTTCAAGCCCATGTCACCAACCTTGATGCCTCCCCCTATTTGGGACGCCTCGCCCTGTGTCGAGTAGTCAACGGGACCCTCACCAAAGGGCAGATGGTGGCCTGGTGTCGACGCGATGGAACCATCACGCAGGTACGATTGTCCGAGTTGCTGCGTACCCAAGCTTTAGAACGGGTGCCTGCCGAATCAGCGGGTCCCGGCGACATTGTCGCTATTGCTGGAATCCCCGAGATCACCATCGGGGAAACCCTCTCCGATGTGGACGACCCCCGGCCCTTGCCCCTCATCCACGTGGATGAGCCCTCCATCTCAGCCACCATCGGCATCAACACCTCACCCATGGCGGGACGCTCAGGCAAGAACCTGACCGCTCGATTGGTGAAAGCCCGCCTCGACCAGGAACTCGTCGGCAACGTATCCATTCGCGTCCTGCCTACTGATCGCCCTGATGCCTGGGAGGTCCAAGGCCGTGGTGAACTCCAGCTCGCTATCCTCGTCGAAATCATGCGACGGGAATCCTTCGAGCTCACCGTGGGCAAACCCCAAGTCGTCACCAAGATCATTGACGGCAAAGTTCATGAACCCACCGAGCGTCTCACCATTGACGTACCCGAGGATTACATCGGCGCGGTCACCCAGCTACTCGGGTTACGAAAAGCCACCTTGGAACAGATGGTGAACCACGGCACAGGATGGGTACGCATCGAGTACGTTGTTCCAGCACGAGGTCTGATCGGTTTCCGTACCGAATTCCTGACCGAAACCAGGGGGACAGGAATCCTGCACCACGTCTTCGAAGGATACCAACCCTGGGCGGGGGAAATGAAACTACGCCCCACCGGCTCCCTCGTGGCCGACCGCATGGGCAGCGTTACGTCGTACGCACTGTTCAACCTCCAAGAACGCGGGACCCTGTTCATCTCGCCTGGTGATGAGGTCTATGAGGGAATGGTCGTGGGGGAAAACTCCCGCCAAGACGACATGGATGTCAATCCCACCAAAGAAAAGAAACTCACCAACGTACGCTCGTCGACCGGGGAAGAACTCGAGCGCCTCATCCCAGCCAAGATCCTGAGCCTCGAAGCTGCCCTAGAGTTCTGTCGCGAAGATGAATGTGTGGAAATCACCCCGGATGATATTCGCATCCGCAAAGTAGACCTCGACGCCAATATCCGCGCCCGAAGCCGAGCCAAGGCCAAGAATGCTGGCTAAACGCCTCGCCCCACTGTCCCTCATGATCCTCGCTATCGTGTGGGGGTCAACCTTCTTCTCCACCAAAAGAATACTCACCGTTCTGCCGGAAACAGATTTCCTCTTCGTGCGGTTTTTGATTTCCACTGTGGTGCTTGCGATCATCTTCGCTCGATCATGGAAGATGAGCCGGCGCACCCTCATCCATGGGATCCTGCTCGGTTTGATCTATGGAACAGCACAACTCGTGCAAACCTTCGGTTTGGCGCGTACCTCCGCCTCAATTTCCGGGTTTCTCACCGGGCTCTATGTCGTGTTCACACCCGTACTTGGACTGATCATTTTCCGTATCAAAGTCCATCGCTGGGTGTGGGTGGCTGTCGGATTGGCCACCATCGGTTTGGCTGTGTTAACTATCCGACCCAGTGCAGACACCATCATCGGAACAGGGGAGCTACTCACCATAGTCTGCGCTGTGATCTATGCACTGCACATCGTGTTACTCGGCTTATGGTCAACCCCACAAGAGGCAGGAGCTCTCACCCTGGCACAATCGCTGTCGATGACTGCACTCTTCTTTCTGTTTGCCCTACCGGGAGGGATCACCCTTCCGCCCACCACCACCGATTGGGTGTGGATGATCTATCTTGCGGTCATCTGTGGTGGACTGGCCCTGCTCATTCAAACCTGGGCTCAAAGCCACATCGAAGCGCCCAAAGCCGCGGTCATCATGTGTTCAGAACCCCTCTGGGCGACCTTCTTTGCCATCCTATTCGGAGGGGAACACCCCACCTGGTTGTTTGCTTTCGGGGCCGCTACGATCCTCGTGGCCATGTATCTGGTGGTACGGCCTCCGCCAACTAAGCCATCTCCTGAGGGTATCTCACCCCCAGCTGTCGACGTACCTCATCCATGATCTGCAACACCTCTACCGTGTGAGTCCACGGCATGATAGCCGACATGGGTGCACCTGCGGTGATACAGCGGGCAGCCTCCGCGACCTGGTATTGGAAACCACCATCAACACGGGTAGGAATCACCTGCTGAACCCCCTGAGCTGAGGTGAAAATCAAATCTTGGGGAGTGAAAAACCAATCATCGACCTCCAAGCGGGCTTTGGTCCCCACAATCTGCAAGGAACTCTTGCCCGCGGAACCCATGTCGGCGTAAGCCATCGCAAGTCGATCGGCGTACCACAAAGAAATAGACTCCCTCAGATCAACACCCGTCGCACTGAGCGAGCCTGTTGCTTTGATCCGCTGCGGCATCCCCCACAACCAGTGGATGAGCGACAGCGGATAAACCCCAAGGTCGAGAAGAGCCCCACCACCCAAGAGTGGGTTCATCAACCGGAAACTTGGGTCCATGTTCAGCGACTGCGAATGGACACCCACAATCGAGGTCACCTCGCCCAGTTCACCGGATTCCACCAGGGCTTTGATCGCCTGATAGTGGGGCAGGAAGCGACTCCACATGGCTTCCATAACAAACAGTTTCCTCTCCGAGGCCAGGTTGAAAATCTCGGTGGCCTGGTGTGCATTCAAAGCGAAAGCTTTCTCCACCAGAATCGGTTTACCCACCTGGAGGGCAAGAGTCGCATGAGCGAGATGCTCCGAATGGGGACTAGCGATATAGACAGCCTCCACCCACTGATCGGTAATCATCTCGGCGTAAGACCCATAGGCGCGTACACCCATGCCTGGCAACTCCTGGTCAATGAAACTGCGCGCCCGATCAATATCTCGAGACCCGACAGCGACAATCTGTGACGCGGTATGTTTGGTGACCTCCTGGGCGAAACGATGAGCGATACCGCCCGGTCCAAGAATCCCCCAGCGAATAGGCGGGGCGGTCATAGGATCAGGTATGTTCATCATGCCTCCTTAGATGACTCCACTGCTTCGTCGATGAGTTGTCCACGCTCTGAAAGATCGGCGAGGATTTGGGCGTGGAAAGCTTCATCAATTCTATACTTCCAGCGATAGATTCCGTATCCCACTAGTGTGAGAACCAACGGCAAGCCCATCATGATGAGTTTGAAGGTGAGTTGATCCGAAGCACCCAGGATGTATCCATCGAGTTGATCATCGGTGAGCTGGTTGAGGCCGGTGGCTATAGCGGTCATCGCCACAATCATCGTACCGAGGGCAGCGCCGACCTTTGAGATGAAGGGTTGCAGAGCGAAGGTGAGGGCGGTGTTGCGTCTACCGAGTTTCCAATGACCGTAGTCGATGGTGTCAGAGATGAACACCAACATGAGTACGATGATGACCGCGGTTCCAAAGAAGAGCAACAATGCGGCCACACCGACGATGAGGATGTTGGGTGGGGCAAAAAAGAAGATCACGTACCCTGTGACCACGAGGGCTGTTGCCAGCGTGTAGAGGGTACGGCGTGACATCCGCGCCCGCAGGACAGGGAACAGCACGTACCCTAAAATCATGCCCACACCCATGACCGCGCCAAAGGGAGAAAACATGTCCTTGTTGCCATAGATGTGTTCGAAATATTTCACCCCAAAACTCGACAAGGTGAGATACCCGGTCATGAAACAAACCATGGCGACGGCTGTCCACAGAAGTTGATCGTTTTTCGCCACCACCTGGAAGACTTCCCTGGCGCTGACTTTGTCCTGCTCGACAACGAGATCTGGTTCCTTGGTTCCTAGGAGGGTGACCGACTGGAAGAAAGTCATAACCGCGACAACAATCACTGCGAACAGCAACCAGGATCTGCTCATTCCAACTCGTGGGGTGAGAGCCTCGACGAAGGGCACGATAGCCACCACCACAGCGAAGGTACCAATAGTGGCGAAGATTTTGGCACGCGCACTGATTCTTTCGCGTTCCTTTTGGTCGAGGGTGAGGGCTGGCATGAGAGACCAGTACGGGATGTCGTTCATCGTCCAGCTCAACCCCCACATCAGGTAGATGCCAGCGAAGACGATCACAAAACCTGCACCCGATAACCCCAGATCAGTGAAGAGCAGGATCGTGAAAACCCCCGAAGCGAGCATGCCAGCGAAAATCCACGGTTTGTAGTGCCCCCACCGCGAGCGGGTGTTATCCACAATCGACCCCATCACGAAATCCATGACCGCATCAAAGAGCCGGGCCGCGAGGATCAGCGTTGACACCGCAGCAAAAACCTTGGAGTCGAGTTGAAGATCAATCAGATAATTCACCAAAAACATCGAGATCAGGATGTACACCATGTCGCGCCCCAGAGTCCCCACCGAAAAAGTCCATCTGTTCTTCCGATCAAGGTTGCTACTCATACCCCCTACTCTACGCCTGTAGGACAAACAGGGGGCGTGCCAAATGCCGACGGTTGGGGTGTCTTTCGTCCGCGGAGCAAAGCGACTTGGCAGGAATCCAGAACCCACAGTCGAACAACTAGGTAGTCTGGACCCTGCGAGTCGCTCCGCTCCGCAGGGTGACGCGAGAGTTGTTGCGAGTCGCTCCGCTCCGCAGGGTGACGCGGGAGTTGTTGCGAGTCGCAGGGTCTAACTCGGTCACCCTGCGCGAAGTCACACGGTCTAACCCGGTCACCCTGCGCGAAGTCACACGGTCTAACCCGGTCACCCTGCGCGAAGTCGCAGGGTCTAACTCGGTCACCCTGCGCGAAGTCGCAGGGTCCAGAATCCACATTTTTACGACTGTGGAGTCTGGATTCCGTGACTACACACGGAATGACCGGAGTGGGACTATGGAGTCTGGATTCCGTGACTACGCACGGAATGACGGGGGTGGGACTGTGGAGTCTGGATTCCGTGACTACACACGGAATGACCGGAGCGGGACTATGGAATCTGGATTCCGTGACTACACACGGAATGACCGCAGTGGGACTATGGAATCTGGATTCCGTGACTACACACGGAATGACCGCAGTGGGACTATGGAATCTGGATTCCGTGACAACGCACGGAATGACCGCAGTGGGACTATGGAGTCTGGATTCCGTGACTACGCACGGAATGACGGGGGTGGGGCAAACACACCTGCGTCCCGGTTTGTCATGCTAAGCAAAGAACCCCGCACCCAGGGAGGTGCGAGGTTCTTTGTATTGGAGGTGGTTAGTTACTTATTAATCTTGGTGACACGACCCGCGCCGACGGTACGACCGCCTTCACGGATAGCAAACTTGAGACCCTCTTCCATGGCGATGGGCTTGTTCAGCACAACCGACATGTCTGTGGTGTCCCCAGGCATCACCATTTCCGTACCCTCCGGAAGTTGAACCATGCCGGTCACATCCGTGGTGCGGAAATAGAACTGAGGTGAATAGTTGGTGAAGAAGGGCTTGTGACGGCCACCCTCTTCCTTGGTGAGCACGTAGACGTTACCCTCAAACTCGGTGTGAGGGGTCACGGAACCAGGCTTGCACACGACCATGCCGCGCTCAACCTCGTCCTTCTTCGTTCCACGCAGCAACAGTCCAACGTTCTCGCCTGCACGACCCTCGTCGAGGATCTTGCGGAACATTTCCACACCAGTGATGGTGGTGGACTGCTTCTGGTCACGGATACCGATGATGTCAACGGTTTCACCAGTGTTGATGATCCCGCGCTCGATACGACCGGTGACAACAGTGCCACGGCCTGTGATCGTGAAGACATCCTCGATAGGCATCAGGAAGGGCTTCTCGGTGTCGCGAGGGGGTTGTGGAATGTAATCGTCAACGGCCTGCATGAGCTCCAGGACGGTTTCTTTCCACTTCGCGTCGCCTTCCATGGCGGGGTACGCAGCGGTACGAACCACTGGGCAGCTGTCGCCATCAAATTCCTGGGAGGACAGAAGTTCACGTACTTCCATCTCCACTAGTTCAATGAGATCCTCATCGTCCACCATGTCGCACTTGTTGAGTGCCACCACCATGGCGGGCACACCCACCTGGCGGGCCAACAGAACATGCTCGCGGGTTTGTGGCATCGGGCCATCAGTGGCAGCCACCACCAGGATTGCGCCGTCCATCTGTGCGGCACCGGTGATCATGTTTTTCACATAGTCAGCGTGTCCTGGGCAGTCAACGTGGGCATAGTGACGCGCTTCCGTCTGGTATTCGACGTGAGCGATCGAGATGGTAATACCCCGCTGGCGCTCTTCGGGCGCCTTATCAATCTGATCGAACGCAGAGACAGCATTCAATTCGGGATACTTATCATGAAGCGCCATGGTAATCGCCGCGGTGAGCGTGGTCTTGCCGTGGTCGATATGCCCGATGGTGCCGATATTGCAGTGCGGCTTAGTCCGCTCGAACTTGGCCTTTGCCACTTGGGCTCCTCTTCGGTATTGCCACGCATATGCGGGGCTGGTGGACGCAGGTGAGGGTTCTCACGCGCGCTAATGAGTTGTGTGCGAGCTCAAGGTCGAGCGCACACTCCCCTAGTCTTTCCCACACAAGGTAGGTAAGTCAAATAACCAGGGGTTTTCTCCCAGTTTTCTGGGACAAACCTTGTCTATTCGCCACCGCGGGACTTCGCGATGACCTCCTCAGCCACAGACTTGGGAGCCTCGTGGTAGGAGTCGAATTCCATGGAGTACGAGGCTTGGCCCGAGGTTTTGGAGCGCAGATCACCGACGTATCCGAACATTTCCGATAGGGGTACGAGGGCACACACCACGCGGTTGCCGTGCATCTCATCCATGGACATGATGTGACCGCGACGTGAATTCAGGTCGCCCACAACCGTACCCAAGAAATCCTCCGGGGTGGTGACCTCAACCCTCATCATCGGTTCCAGCAAAGCCGGATCAGCACGACGAGCAGCCTCCTTGAACGCCATCGAACCAGCGATACGGAAGGCAAGCTCCGAGGAGTCAACATCGTGAGACTTACCATCGGTCAACGTGACCTTCACATCTTCGACAGGATAACCAGCGAGAACACCAAACTGCAGAGCATCCTGGATACCCTGGTCGACTGCGGGAATATATTCGCGCGGAACACGCCCACCGGTGACAGCGTTGACGAATTCATAACCGGTACCAGCTTCCTTGGGTTCCAGCTCAATGATGACGGATGCGTACTGGCCTGAACCACCGGACTGCTTCTTGTGGGTGTATTCGACCTTCTCGACCTTCTTGCGCAAGGTTTCGTGGTACGCCACCTGGGGTTTGCCCACATTCGCTTCGACCTTGAACTCACGCTTCATGCGATCAATGAGGATCTCCAAGTGAAGCTCACCCATACCAGCGATAATCGTCTGGCCGGTTTCCTCATCGGTGTGAACACGGAAAGTCGGGTCCTCTTCAGCGAGCTTTTGGATAGCTGTCATGAGTTTCTCCTGATCAGCCTTGGTCTTCGGCTCGATAGCCTGCTCGATCACCGGAGAAGGGAAATCCAGGGATTCGAGTTGAATCGGATGGGCTGGGTCACACAGGGTCTCACCGGTGGTGGTGTCCTTCAACCCCATCACCGCGCAAATCATGCCCGTACCCATTGCTTCGACCTCTTCACGCTTGTTAGCATGCATCTGGTAAATCTTGCCGATGCGTTCCTTGCGTCCCTTCGTCGAGTTCAGCAGGGCCTGGCCCGCCTTGAGCACACCAGAATAAACGCGTACGAAAGTCAGGCGACCCAGGTGAGGATCAGCAGCAATCTTGAAAGCCAGTACGGACAAAGGCTCGTCATTACTGGGCTGACGTTCCATCACTGTGGTCTCATCACCAGGCTTGAAACCCTTGATAGCAGGCACATCCAGTGGTGAAGGAAGATAATCATTGACAGCATCCAACAGCGGTTGAACACCCTTATTCATCTTCGAGGTGCCACACACCACAACGTTTGCTGCGTTAGCCAGTACGGCGCGACGAAGACCAGCTTTGATCTCCTCGATCGTGTAATCCTCACCGGTCTCTTCACGTTCCAACCAGATTTCCGCGAACTCATCATCCACATCCGCCAGAGTATGAATCAACTCGCCACGAGCCTCTTTAGCCCGATCCACCATGTCAGCGGGGATCTCTTCAATCGCGTAATCCTCACCGATCTTGGTTTCCCCACGCCAAGTCAAAGCCCGCATCTCCAACAGGTCAACCACACCGAGGAAACTCGCCTCAGCGCCAATAGGAAGTTGGATCACCAAAGGGGTTGCCTGGAGGCGTTCCTTGATGGTTTTCAAACAGAAATCGAAGCTAGCGCCCGTACGGTCAAGCTTGTTGATATAGCAAATACGGGGAACCTCGTAGCGTACTGCTTGACGCCACACAGTCTGCGACTGGGGCTCCACACCCGCAACACCATCAAAAACCGCCACAGCCCCATCGAGGATACGCAAAGAGCGTTCCACCTCCATGGTGAAGTCCACGTGACCGGGGGTGTCAATGATGTTGATCTGGTGGTTTTTCCAGAAACAGGTGGTCGCAGCTGAGGTGATCGTGATGCCACGCTCCTGCTCCTGCTCCATCCAGTCCATGGTGGCCGCGCCATCGTGGACCTCACCGATCTTGTAGTTGATGCCCGTGTAGAACAGGATGCGTTCCGTGGTTGTTGTCTTGCCAGCATCAATGTGCGCCATGATGCCGATATTGCGTACCTTCGTCAGGTCCGTTGTCAGTTCTATAGCCACGATCTTCCTCTTCTTGCTATACGTGTGTGAGGAAATCCTCACCTGCGGGGTGTTTGCCCCTGACCGCACAGATACCCCGGATGTTTTCCACCCGAGGTATCGTCGTTGATCCTGGAAAGCAGGGCGAAGGCCCTATTCTTACCAGCGATAATGGGCAAAGGCGCGGTTAGCCTCAGCCATTTTGTGGGTGTCTTCGCGACGCTTCACGGAAGCACCCAAGCCATTAGCGGCGTCAAGAATCTCGTTGCGGAGTCTCTCAGCCATTGTTTTCTCACGGCGTGCACGAGAAAACGACACCAGCCATCTCATCGCCAGAGTATTAGCGCGAGCGGGCTTCACCTCGACCGGCACCTGATAGGTCGCACCACCCACACGGCGGGACTTAACCTCGATGCCGGGGCGTACGTTATCAAGAGCGCGCTTGAGGGTTTGTACGGGGTCAGCTCCACCAGTCTTTTCGCGTGTCCCCTCCAAAGCGGTGTAGACGATGTTTTGTGCAACAGTCTTCTTGCCCTTGAGCAGGATCTTGGAGACGAGCTGGGAGACCAGGGGTGACCCGTAGACGGGATCAATGACGATGGGACGCTTTTGCGCTGGACCCTTACGAGGCATTACTTCTCCTTCTTCGCACCATAGCGGCTGCGGGCCTGCTTACGGTTCTTGACAGCTTGGGTGTCGAGTGCGCCGCGGATGATCTTGTAGCGAACACCAGGAAGATCCTTCACACGACCACCGCGAACGAGCACCATGGAGTGCTCTTGGAGGTTGTGGCCAACCCCAGGAATATACGCGGTGACTTCCACACCCGAGGACAGGCGCACACGGGCGACCTTCCGCAGGGCAGAGTTTGGTTTCTTGGGGGTGGTGGTGTACACACGTGTGCACACACCACGACGCTGAGGCGAGCCCTTCAGGGCAGGCGTCTTCGTCTTAGAGACTTTGTCGGCCCTGCCTTTGCGGACCAACTGCTGAATAGTAGGCACCTAGGATTCCCTTTTCTGTGCAATCATGATTAGTTCTGGCGAACCGTCAGAAGTTGAGCGGGTCGATCCCACTCACGGACACGCGCCCATGAGGCTGGTAGGACCAAACCAACAAGCAACTTTAGTCCCAGTATGCCAACTCGGTCAACTTGACCAAGTCACAAGGGAGCAGGCACCTTGTCACACAGTTACTTGCTGCGGGCGAGCATCTGGCGAATGTGGAGGGACAACTCCTTGAATGCGCTACGAGGATTGATCTCATCGAGGGTTTCAATCAAACCTTCGATCTCCTGGGGGGACAATGACTCTTTGCGGCCCGACAGGTTGATCGCACGACTACCCACCACATAGTAGAGAATCTCTTTGTCGCTTGCGCGCTCACCGATCATCTGCCCCACCATCGTGGACCGTGAAGCAAACTGAATGAAATCCTTGTTCATGACAAGATAATTGAGCTTGCCCTCATCAGAGAGGAACTCTTGAAGGATCGCGTCGTACTCGGGGCTATGAACCATATCGACCTTGTCGACTTCGGCCTCAGTCACATCCTCGTCATGGAAGATGTCATCGGCAGGATCATTCTTCTCTGCCGGCTTCTTGGTGATCTTGACTTTAATCTTGCCACGGGAAGTATAGGGAAGCCCGAGGGTCAGATCCTTGGCTTCGGTGACAGCTTCAGCTGGGAAGAGAGATTCGTCATATTTTCCATACGGAACACCTTCCCCACTGCGGCGATCGAGAGTAAACATCGCCATCGCATCAGTGTCCATGCGCTGGATCTTCAACCCCGCACCACCAGTGGATAGTTTCTGCTTGTAAGCAATCGCAGGAATCGTGGTCAACTCGACCGCTGTCGTACGGATAATATTCATAATCATGCCCTCTCAAGGTTCACAGTTGATCCTAGTGGATGTTGGTTCCCTGGCTGAAAATGGAGGCGACCCTGGTGCACTCCCGAGCCAGACCATCCGTCTGATCCCGAAAAAGACCAGGGCCACTTCCGACACTATTTCTAGTGACACGCTTGCACATCCCCCCGAGGTGCCAAGCGCACTCGCCAAGGATCTCCGCGTCGCGCGATCGGAAACCACGACGAAGATCGTCTTTGACGGCTTCACTCTATACCCTCCAGTACACAATGTGGGGGGGTCCACTATTTTTGGGACGCACCACTTCGTACCCAGGACCACCAAGGTGTGGCAAGCTAGGGGATGTGCGCGCCTATCTACGAGTTTTGAGGGTTCCCGGGGCACTAGCTTTCTGTGCTGCCGGGCTCATGGCGCGCTTCGGTGGGACCATGGTGGGCATCGGGATCGTCATGATGGCTTCCGGCCTCTATGGGCAGTACGGGTTGGCTGGAGGTCTCACCGCGTCTAACGCGATCGCCTGGGCTATTGGCACCGCAATCCTCTCCAACATGGTTGACCGTTTCGGCCAACGCAGAATCATGCTGCCTGCTGCCCTGATTTCTTCAGCCGCCCTAGCGATGGTGGTCATCTTGGCCCTGGTTCAAGCGCCGCTACCGTGGTTGTTTGTTTTCACGATCCTCGCCGGCTTCTTCCAAGGCTCCCCCGGGGCAATGGTGCGTGCCCGCTGGAACAATGTTTTGTCTTCCCCCCACGACCTGCACACCGCGTATTCTTTGGAATCCACCTTGGACGAGTTGGGGTTCATTGTCGGTCCGGTTCTGGCTACCCTGCTTGCCACGAGTCTTCATCCTGTGGCAGGTCTGGTCGCCCCGGTCATCTTTTTCACCGGTGGGGCACTGATTTTCTATTCTCTTCGTGCGACTGAACCGAAGGTTACTCCTCGCCAGGATAGGCCCCACACCCACAATCAGTTCATTGTTTTGTATGCGGGTTTCTTTCCTGTCCTTGCGGTTGGATTCCTTATGGGCAGCGTCTTCGGTTCTATTGATGTCACGACGGTGGCGGCTACGAGCCAGTGGGGGGCGCGCTCCATGGCTGGAATAGTCTTGGGGGTTTTTTCTTTGGGCTCTGCGGTGGGTGGTTTTCTCTATGGTACGCGCGGATGGGCGAGTCCCTTATGGAAGAGGTACGTCCTGGGTGTCTGCCTGCTGGGGGCAACGATTTGGACTTTGATGATCGCACCGAATCCTCTCATCTTGGGGGCTTTCGGGGTTCTCGTCGGTTTCTCGGTGGCACCAACTTTCATCAACGCCAATGGGTTGATTGGGAAACTTGTTCCCGGTTCACGGTTGACTGAGGGCTTGGCCTGGTTGGGGACAGCCATTGGTATCGGAGTGTCGGTGGGTTCGACTGTGTCGGGGCTGTTAATTGACCACATTTCTCCCCGCGCGGGTTTCGCCTGTTCCACAGTGAGTGGTTTGCTGGCGCTGTTGGTGGCTCTTCTTTCTGCCGGGCAACTCAGGGATCTCACCAGTTCACCGATCGAGGGTGATCCCTCGGGCAAGGAAACCAGCAATGAAACCCCACTTGGTGAGCAGGACACTCCTGGATAGAATGATGGGTCGAAAAAACCACGGGCGTTGACAACGAGGAGATGTATGCCGATCTACCAGTACCACTGCACCTCATGTGAGGCCGATCACGAGATCTTCCAACGCATGACCGATGAGGCTTTGACTGCGTGCCCTGATTGTGGTGGGGTTTTGAAGAAGATTTTCTCAGCGGTGGGTATCGTGTTCAAGGGTTCCGGTTTTTACGCTACTGATTCGAAGAAGTCCTCTAGTACGAGCCGTACTTCCTCCTCCTCGGCGTCGGCAACCTCATCGTCGGCTAGTAGCTCGTCGGAAAAATCTGCGGATTCCTCCGGATCTGATTCCTCGAAATCAACCTCAACATCGTCGTCCACGTCCTCAGATTCATCAGCGAAGACCACCAAGTCCACAACCTCTTCAACGTCGTCAGACTAGGCCCTGGGGATAACTCGCTGAGAGAACTTTTTTCTGTGGATAACCGCAATCGCTGACGTGTGTTCACCATAGTTAAGGTATGACCTTTCTTGCTTCTGTTTTGCGCAGGGTTCTGCTGCATCGTCGCCTGTTGGCGAGCCTGTCTGCTGGGATCTGTGTTTTGGCTCTGTGTCTGATTTTCACCCAGGATCAGGGGCCCACCACCCAGGTGTACGTCACCACAAGCCGTATCCCCTCAGGGACTATAGTGTCGGACAACCAGGTTCACCTGGTTCAGGTTCCTCGTAGCTTGGTTCCTCTTGGCGCCATCTCAACCACTGAGGATCTGAGCGACCAGATGACTTCCGCCCCCATTGCTCAAGGCGCCATCCTCACATCCGATAACTTTGTTGCTTCCTCCCAAGCTACCCCAGGACATGTCATCATTCCTCTGAGCGTTTCCTCCCAGGTTTTGACTCTTCTCCAACCCGGGGACCGGGTGTCGGTGTTCCAGTCACATTCCTCCACCTCCGATGTCACGATCACTCGTGGTATCCGCGTAGTCACCATCCCTTCCTCGAGTTCCTCCGGACTGTTTTCTGATTCTGCTGACGTCATCCTCGTGGAGGTCCCTGAACGCCTGGCCACCCAGATCACCTCCTCCGGTGGCATGGGCACGACCACCATCGCCATCGAGTGAGGTGGTCGAATAAAGGCACTCTCGTCTCATGCAACGAAGCCCACTCACCAAGTCATTCTGCGCAGCGTTGCGACTCGCAGAATCCAGACTCCACAGTCGAACAACTAGGTATTCTGGACCCTGCGACGTAGCCTGTGCTGCGGAGCGCGCCAGCGCGACTCGCAGTGCGCAGGGAGACGGGGGTTCGGGGCGGCCCCGATAGGAGTCGAACCTACGACGCAAGGTTTAGGAAACCTTCGCTCTATCCACTGAGCTACGGGGCCCGTGATAATCTACGATACCGGAGAAATGATCAAGGGTGGAAATGACGGAGCTGTACGCGCTGGTGGCCTATGGGCTCACTGGTCACGAGTTTTATGTCGATTCAGATGATCAGCAGGCCGACAATTCAACCTCTCTGCTTCAACAACTTGATGCAGTGGGGTGGTCGCGCGAGATGATTCGCGACTTTGCTCATTCTCGGTGGGCAGCAGAAGAGCCCTGGCCACTGCCGATCACCAGTAAAAACTTGCAGGATGTTGGTCCAGCCCAGTGGTACGCCACTCTTCTGGAGGTACGAGCCATACTGGGTTTGGACAGCGAACCACAACAACCCTCCCAGCGCACACAACTCACGCCAGCTGAGCAGCGCTACATGGATGATCGGCCACCCCATCACCTTGGCTAACATCGGGCAACAAACAACTGCTCAGCCCAATCAGCATCCATACTGCACTCATGACTCGGTGTCATCAGAGTCAAACAGGTGGGATCACAGGTCACCTGAACCTCCACCCCAGGAAGAATCCCTGCCTGATGAAGAGCAGACAGTGCCTCAGTATCCCGTTGCAGGAATTCCCCAATGCGAACCACCCTCACCGTCAGTGGGCCGCCCGAAGAAACCACTAAGGAGAGAACCTCAGCACCATCGAGGAAGCGAGTAAGGCAGTCCCCCACGGGTTCATCAAGCCCCGGAATAGGGTTACCGAACACTGATTCTTGAGGGTCTCCGAGCAAAGACACCAGATGGGATTCCACCCGTTCACCGATCACATGCTCCCAACGGCAAGCCTCCTCATGGGCCAATGGCCACTCCAAACCAATCACATCCACCAGCAGTCTTTCCGCGAGACGGTGACGGCGTATCACCCGTGCTGCCCGCTGTTCACCTTCCGCAGAAAGAAGGATCCGACGATCCTCGCGTACGGCTAACAGCCCATCACGTTCCATCCTTGACACGGTCTGGGAGACTGTTGGTCCGCTGTGGTGCATCCTCTCCGCAATACGGGCACGCAGTGGAGTAACCCCCTCTTCCAGCAGTTCATAAATCGTACGCAAATACATCTCAGTTGTGTCTATCACCGTGCTCATCATGGCCTCCTGGGTTCAACAATAACGTGCCCCACCAGTGGGCGTGACAAAAACACCCCCGTCCCCATTTTGTCACCGGGTGCGGTGTTCTATTCCCACCAGCACATCTGTGCGCTAATGTGGTGTCATGGATGAAGAACTGCGACTGTGGGCGATCAATGTTGATCTTGTCCGTCAGTGTTTTTCGCCCCCACCAACACTGGCTGGGACCCTTCGCGAGGTGACACTAAAACTCGCCCCACCAGTTCCACCGCCAACCAAGACCGGCTTACTTTCTAAACTTGGTCCGCTCATGCGTACCCCCGTTGATGCCCCCAGAATCCCTGTCAACCAACCCACTGTTGTTGATGGCGAATCATTGATGACCTCCCGGTATATCGCCTCTGAGCGACGAGCCGCATGTTGGACGATCACACAAGCATGGTTGGATGAACTAGCCTGCGGCCACACAGTGATTCCTCTGCCAGCCTCGCAGCTCAATGATCTGGAGTTTGATTTGGTACGCGCAGAGGTGCCGACCCAGTTGTCGATCCGTCACCTGTGGTACGAGAATCTTGACATCCCTCTTCACGAAACCGAGGACATGTCGATTGGTTTCATGCCACATGACAGGGTGTTGCGTCTGCAGCAGGAGTGGACGAGAGCCCTTCCTCAGTTCGACGAAACGACCACACCCATGGCCACAGCCCTGCTGGAGTTCATCGACTCCCACTTTGGCGACCCAGCAATTGAGGCCCAGGACCAAGGGCTGGACCTCATTGCATGGTGGACTTCTAGGTGACGGTGAGGAATCCCAGAATCAGTCCTTGTAGGAAATAAATCAGGAAAAGCAGTCCGATAATCCACAACAGTGGACTGACCTTACCTGCCTTGCCTTTCACCAGCTTGATGACGAGGTAAACAATGAACCCGAGTCCCATGCCAACGGTGATGGAATAGGTGAATGCCATCATGGTGATCATAAAGAAGGCCGGGATGGCCACTTCGAGGTCTTTCCAGTCAATATCGGTAACTTGTTGGAGCATGAGGAAGCCGACCACCACGAGTACGGGGGCGACTGCTTCTGCAGGAACAAGGTTGACTAGTGGTGTGATGAACACAGCGACCAGGAAAGCCAAACCTGTGACAATGTTGGCCATACCTGTTCGCGCACCCTCGGAAACACCAGCTGCCGATTCGATATAGGAGGTGTTTGATGAAGTCGAGAACAAACCACCGGTGATGGCACCAATGGAATCAACGAGCAGGATTTGCTGGGTACGTGGAGGGTTGCCATCTTCTTGGAGAATGCCACCTGTCTTCCCCACTGCAACAATCGTTCCAATGGTGTCAAAGAAGTCAGCCAACATGAGCGCAAGAATCGTGAGCAAGATGATCAGCCAACCGCGAATATCGGTGCTGAAGGCGCCAATCATGTCAACATGCTCCCAGAATTTCATGAGTTCAAGGTTGGGAAGCCACTGGATGTCGTGACTGAGTCGAGGAACATTACTCATCCAATTGGTCTCTTCGGGTGCAAGTTTGCCAATATGGAGTATCTGCTCCAAGGCGACAGCGAGAATCGTACCTCCCAAGATGGCAATCAACATCGCACCCTTGACACGGTGAACCCACATGATGATGAGCCCGATCAGCACAACCACAAACACCAGCAAGGGCCAGCCCATGATCGTACCGCTCAAGCCCAGCTCCCCCATCAGCGCACCCTTGCGGATGAACCCAGCATTAACCAAACCAATGAGTGCAATGAATAATCCGATGCCCACAGATATCCCTGTGCGCAGGGATTTGGGCACAGCATTCATGACTGCTCTGCGGAACTTGGTGAGCACCAGAATGGAGATGATGATGCCCTCCCAGACCACCAAACCCATGGCTTGTGGCCAGGTCATCATCGGGGCAATGTTGTAGGCAACCATAGCGTTGATGCCGAGACCCGCCGCCAAAGCAACAGGGAAGCGACCCGCGAGACCCATCAGCAGTGTCATCACCCCAGCGATGATCGCTGTCGCTGCCGCCACCATCGCCATGGTCAGTGCAATGTTGGCATCGATCGGAACAGCATCAGCAGCCGCCGGCCACTGTTCGTACTTGGGCAACCCGGAAACAAGGTTGCCTTCCTTGTCTGCCACTAATCCGAGAATGATGGGGTTGAGTGCAATGATGTACGCCATCGAAAAGAAGGTCACCAACCCTCCACGGATTTCGCGGGACACGGTGGAACCACGCGAAGAGATTTTGAAGAAACGATCCATCCCGGTGGGGGCTGGTGTGGTGGAGGCTACAGCTGTGGAAGCTGAGCGCGGAGATTTCTGTACCATGTGCCCAGACTAGTCACCTCACCGAGTCAGTGGAAACCATGCACGCTATCTGAACACTTTTACTCTTTTCTCACGGTAGTCTTTGTCTATGACCAGCCCTTCGACCGCCCCAGAGAAGAAACCACTTCTTCAGCAAGCTCCCGTGGCGCCACGGGATGCTTCGGGTCTGATCGCTTCTGTCATTGGTTTTGCCCTGTTTGCTACCTGCACAGGGATACTCTCGATGATTGATGGGGCCACCGAATGGTTTTATGTGGTGGCCACTGGCACGGTCATTGGGCTCATTCTCATCCTGATCACCGCTGTTCACCGCTACCGTCGCCTCCACAAGTAGACGCACCCCACCTAGTCGCACCACACCCAGTCACCCTGCGCACTGCGAGTCGCGCTGGCGCGCTCCGCAGCACAGGCTACGTCGCAGGGCCCAGACTACCCAGTGGTGCAACTGTGGAGTCTGGATTCCGTGACTTCGCACGGAATGACGGGACATGAGCCAACCCGGGGGTCAGTGGGTAGCGTCCCCACTGACCTGCGAGTCGCAAGCGGCTGGGAGCAGTCGTACAGAGAGACGGAATGGTGACCAGTCAGTCAAACAGGCAGGTTTCTCCACTGGTCATTCGTGCTGAGTCATCCCACATCACTTCGGGCAGGTGTATTCCCCGGCGTTCTTCCACCACATCTGAGTGGGCACCACAACCATATTCGATGCTGACCACACCCGCGTCCGTACTGGAGAAGGAATTGCTACACACCCCAAAGACGGCGCCGAGTTCTCCGCGCAAGCGAAGGAAGTAACCACAGGTTGAGCAGGGGGCAGGTGCTTGACGGGCTTCACTTGCCTCAGGTCCACGTGTTTTCAACCAGCGTTCAGCAGTGGAATCCCGCCCCTCTTTGCTGAGTACGCGCGTACGTCCTAAACCTAGTTCGCGCACTACTGCGCGGATTTCCATGGCTTCTTCTTCCGTGGTTGTGGAAGAACCCGCCGTATACCCAGGCACAAGTCGGGGATCCTCAGGGGGGGTTGCCATGAGCATTCCTGGGCCCACATCACCTGGAGCTATCCTTTCCGCCCACGGCACCCACCGTGGCGCGAGAAGGGCATCCTCACCAGGCAGGAGAACCACTTCGTCGACGGTGACTGTTCGCGCCCGTGGGGCGCGAGTCAGTGTGACAGCCCAATGCCACCCCTGGTAACCAGGATGGAGACATTCGAAAACATGGGTGACTTGGCGTTCTGCTTCAGCGTAGACACCAACATGATCACCGACATGGCCTTCACCAGCTTCGGAGAGAACAGCCAGCAGGGCTTCATCGACTCCTGCTGCTGCGACAGCGTCCACTTTGATGGTCATGTCTACAACTCTAGTTCAGCGGCAAAGCCTCGAAGCATCTGCGCAACCTTCTCCGCTAGGCGAGGATCAGGATAACGCCCGCGACGATAACCGTTGGACATGGAATCAAGCAGTTTGATGAGATCCTCGGTGATGATGGTCATCTGCTCTGTTGATTTTCGTTGAGCTTGTGAGAGGGATTCGGGAACTTCGAGAAGGGTGAGGGACAGAGCCTGCTCTCCACGGCGACCATCGGCAACACCGAATTCGACTCTCTGCCCAGGCCTCAGGGTGGCCACTCCAGCAGGCAAAACCGAGGCACGAACGTAAACATCGCCACCTTCGTCCTTGGCAATGAACCCGAAACCTTTGTCGGGATCATAAAAGCGTACCTTGCCTGTGGGCATGACCACCTCTTTCCTTGATTGGTCTAGTTTAGCGCTTGTAGAAACCATTCTATCCTCCCAGCCACGGTAGAATGTGTCCATGGCAACGTGGAGGGATGGTCCGAGGTACGCTCCGGTCGAGCGACCTTTCGGTTTTGCCGAGCCTTTGCCTAGTGTTTCTTTGGCTGGCGAACCCCCTGCTCCTAGTGTCGCCCCCGCCCCTGAGCAACCCCCCGTAGCCTATGGTCTTGACGCGAGTGCTACCCCTTTGGATGCGATCGCTCCGGCTGTTGGTGAGGTACGGGACCCTCGCCAGCCTTTCGCTAACCATGGTGCCGCCTTAACTGCGGGAACCCCTGGAATGGCGACACTCAGCTCTTCTTCCCCAGCAGATCGTCAACCGACGACACCTTTTGCTATCGCGACCTCTGCTCATCCGCAGCTCCAAACCACCTGGGCACCTCCTGCAGCCTCAGCTACGCCAGTACGCTCAACCCAGCCGGTTGCCTGGCGTGACGTGCTCAACGCAGCGTACCCTCCCTTGCTGATTGCTCTGGTTCTTGCTGGCATCATTGCCTCGGTTTCTACCCTGATGGCTCTGCTCACCTACTCTGTGGCTGCGATGTTTCTCATGTCGCGGGTACGATTTAGGTTCACCCAACTTCGGACAGCAAACTACATCATTGTGGGTGTTCTGGTGGTGATCATTATTGCTTCTGCTGTGATGAACACCACCATGTACAACATCAGTTTGGGTCTTCCCTGGTGGATATTTTTGGGAAGCTGGGGGCTTGGTGGAATCGATCTTTTCCTCCAATATCAGGGCCTTCGGTTTGGGGAAAGACCTGATGTTCACCAGTGATTAGGGTTGAGGATCCAAAGCGAACTCATCGACAAATTCACCGGAGTCTTCTTCTTCTATTTCTTTGGTGAAAACCAGCTTCACTGGTTTGCCGACCACCTCGCCAGCATCCCCCAGCCAGGCCCGACAAAGGTGGCTTTTGAGGAAGGGGTTCAATTCCACAATTCGCTGGGTGGAACGCAATTCTTCGAGGGACCCATTGATCATGCCCACATGGAGCCGGCACACCACTTCTGGGGCTTCACGAGCGGATTCCATGAAGGGGCAATTGTGTAAGAGCATGTGGGGTTTGGGTTGGCTGACCGCCTCTGGGGCAAACCAGAGGGCATCGAGTTTGTCCATGACCCGCTGGTCGATGGCTTCCTCATCAAGGGTCTCGAAAGGCGCAGGGCGACTGGTCAGGTAGCTTCCCCATTGCTGGCCCACTTCGTACATATCTTCACCAACCTCGGGGAATCTTGATGCGATTGTTCCAGTGAGAATCTGGGCGAGCAGGCGATATCCTTGCGCTCGTTCATGGGTCTGGTTGGGCAGAGTGCCGGTGTAGAGGATTCTGCGGCGTCCTGGTTGCCCTGATGCTTCGGTTTCACGCAGAGCCATCCCAGCATCCACCAGGGATTCCAGGTGGAACCGTGCAGTATTGGCGTGAATCCCCACCATTTCTGAGATGTCCACCACCGACAGTGGCTCCTTGGCATCGCGCAGTATTTGGATGATATGGGTACGCCGCCCCCCGTGTGGTGTTCCTCCTGTGGTCCCATCGTATATCCGTGGCGTCGATCGGGCAGGCATCATGACTCCCATTCATTAACAAGGACGTTTGTGTCACTAGAAAAGATCATAATGCTTTCGCTATCAATTGTCACAATGGATATGGGTTGCTACAAATCAATGGTCTTTGATTCTTCTTTAATCCCGTACGCAACGCCCCCACTCTTTCATTGTTGACCACTGAACAATTGTTCTTGCGTCGCGGTAGTCCTCGGGATGTGAACAGGACTTGCAGACCTATTCCCCCAGGGGTTAGCATCAGCTACGCGCTGAGATGAAGGGCATCACTGTGAGTGAACAATCACCGTCCACCACAGGTTTGGTCTTTCACCCAGGTCGCTGGATTGAGAGGTGGGACCCCGAAGACAACACCCAGTGGTCATCCCAGGGGGCAAAAATCGCCCGGCGTAACCTCAGCTTTTCTATCTATGCTGAGTTTCTAGGCTTTGTCGTTTGGCAATTGTGGAGTGTTGTCGTGGTCTACCTCAACGGATGGTACGGCTTCACCTTCACTGACTCTCAGCAGTTCTGGCTCATCTCAGCACCGGCACTAGTGGGGGCAACCCTCCGTTTCCCCTACACCTTCATGGTCTCTGCTCTTGGTGGGCGCAATTGGACGATTATTTCCGCAGGGTTGCTTCTCATTCCCACCACGGCGATGGCCCTTGCCATCAACAACCACCCCACCATAGATCCACTGACTGGTGTGACAACAGGAGGAACCTCCTACACCATCATGCTCCTGGTTGCTGCTTTGGCGGGGTTCGGGGGTGGCAACTTCGCCAGTTCCATGGCAAACATCACTTTCTTCTATCCCCAGAGGACCAAAGGATGGGCACTGGGTCTCAACGCTGCTGGAGGAAATATCGGAGCAGCTGTCGCCCAATTCACCGTACCCATTCTTGTCACCTTGACCGCTGCTGTGCTCACCACCCCCGGCGAAGGGGCCACACGAATCATCAACCTTCCGATTGCTGGCTGGTTCTGGGTTCCCTTCATTCTCGTCGGCATCGCTGGCGCCATTTGGGGAATGGACAACCTCACCAGCGCCAAAGCGGATTCATCCGCATACATTGCTGCCCTCAAAGAACCACACATGTGGGTGCTCTCCTTCCTCTATATCGGCACCTTTGGTTCTTTCATCGGTTTGGCTGGGGCTTTCCCAAAACTCATCGCCGACCAATTCTCCAGCCACTCCCAGATCAACCTCGGTATCGTTGGTGTGGGCCTTGCCTTCCTCGGCCCGCTCACAGGGTCGCTCGTGCGTCCCCTAGGCGGGCGACTAGCAGACAAAGTCGGGGGAGCCTACGTCACGTTGGCTGCCTTCCTAGTGATGATTCTGGCGACTTTTGCTTCCATCCAGGTTCTCGCAGCAGCCCATCTGTCGGGACACTCAAACGACTTCTTCTTCGGATTCCTTGTGTGCTTCCTGGTCCTGTTTGCTGCCACCGGGATAGGCAACGGATCAATGTACAAGATGATTCCCACAGTTTTTGCCTATAAAGCCGGGCAGCTTCAGGCCCACACCAAGTCTGCTGGAATATCAACAGTACGTAAAACCTCAGCCAGCCTGGGGATCGTGTCAGCTTTTGGGGCCTATGGAGGATTCCTCATTCCGCAGGTGTTTAATCGAGCAATCGGAATCAAGAAAGCAGAACTATCAGTCGAGGGCCCCTGGGTGGTGGAAGGCTATCAACTCGGGTTGTCGTGGCTGATGGGTGCCTACATTGTGTTCGTTCTGGTTCTTGTTGGCTTCTACATCATTCCCTATGCCCGCAAAGGAACAAGGGTTTAGGTAGACAACAAGGGCGGCCCAGCAGGACCGCCCTTGATTGGTCTGTTGTTTAGTAATCCATTCCCATACCGTCGCCACCGGCAGGCATCGGCGGAGCCTTTTCGGGCTTGTCGGCCACCACAGCCTCAGTGGTGAGGAAGAGTGCGGCAATCGATGCCGCATTCTGCAGGGCTGAACGGGTCACCTTGGCAGGATCAATGATGCCTGCCTTGATCATGTCCACGTACTCGCCAGTGGCAGCATTGAGGCCTTCGCCAGGTTTCAAACCAGAAACCTTCTCAGCGATGACGCCACCCTCGTACCCAGCATTGATAGCGATCTGCTTGAGAGGAGCAGAGCAAGCAGCGGTCACGATCTGAACACCCGTAGCTTCATCACCATCAAGCTTCGGCATCTTCGCATTCTGAGCGGCCTGGAGTAGTGCGACACCACCACCGGCGACGATGCCCTCTTCGATGGCTGCTTTCGCATTGCGTACGGCATCCTCGACGCGGTGCTTGCGCTCCTTGAGTTCCACCTCAGTAGCGGCACCCACCTTGATCACAGCGACACCACCAGCGAGTTTCGCTAGACGCTCCTGGAGTTTTTCGCGGTCATAGTCGGAGTCAGAGTTCTCGATCTCCTTGCGGATCTGAGCAACACGACCCTCGATCTGTGCCTTCTCACCGGCGCCATCAACGATCGTGCATTCGTCCTTAGTCACTTTCACTGCACGGGCCTTGCCCAGCAGGTCGGTGGTGACTGCGTCCAGTTTGAGGCCAACCTCCTCGGAGATCACCTGTCCACCAGTGAGGATAGCGATGTCAGCGAGCATTGCTTTGCGACGATCACCAAAACCGGGTGCCTTGACAGCAACAGACTTGAAGGTGCCGCGCAACTTGTTGACGATCAACCCAGCCAGGGCCTCACCCTCGACGTCTTCGGCAATGATCAACAGGGACTTGGAGGCTTGAACAACCTTCTCCAAGATGGGCAACAGGTCTTTCAGTGAAGAAATCTTCGAGTTGACGATCAAGATATAGGGGTCGTCGAGGATGGCTTCCATACGCTCCATGTCGGTGGCGAAATAAGCTGAGATGTAACCCTTGTCGAAGCGCATACCCTCAGTGAGTTCCAATTCCAGACCGAACGTGTTCGACTCTTCGACAGTGATGACACCCTCTTTGCCGACCTTCTCCATCGCCTCAGCAATGATGTCACCCACTGAGGTGTCACCAGCGGAGATCGAAGCTGTGGCTGCGATCTGCTCGCGAGTCTCAATATCGGTGGCCTTGTTGGCGAGTTCCTCGACAATGGCTGCCACTGCTTTTTCGATGCCCTTCTTCAGCGACATTGGGTTCGCACCAGCAGTCACATTGCGCAACCCCTCGCGTACAAGCGCTTGAGCGAGAACCGTTGCTGTGGTCGTACCGTCGCCAGCGACATCATCGGTCTTCTTGGCGACCTCTTTGACCAGTTCCGCACCGATCTTCTCATAGGGGTCTTCAAGTTCAATCTCTTTAGCGATCGAGACACCATCGTTGGTGATCGTGGGGGAACCCCATTTTTTCTCCAATACGACGTTGCGTCCCTTGGGTCCCAAGGTGACCTTGACAGCATCAGCGAGGGTGTTCATTCCCGCCTCCAATGCGCGACGCGCATCAGTATCAAATGAAATAAGCTTTGCCATGTTCTCTCCGGTTAAGCGGGCCAACCCCGCGCTGGTCTATTTTCGTCTCGCGTTTCCACCAGACGTAGCACTCTCACACCAAGAGTGCTAAGTCATTTCTAGCACTCTCACCCCGAGAGTGCAAATGCAGACCCCCTGTTCACATACCCCACCGCCCGCAACTGGTGACCTTCACACTCCACAAAACCTTGCGTAGTTACTGATGGACCCTGCACCCCAGCCCCGTCATTCTGCGCGCAGACGGACAGCGCGCGAAGGGCACTAACTGCCCCGCGTCATTCTGCCGCGCGCAGACGGACAGCACGCAAAGAGCACCAACTGCCCCGCGTCATTCTGCCGCGCGCAGACGGACAGCACGCAAAGGGCACCAACTGCCCCGCGTCATTCTGCCGCGCGCAGACGGACAGCACGCAAAGGGCACCAACTGCCCTGCGTCATTCTGCGCGAAGTCGCAGAATCCAGAATCCACATCAACCATGTTATTGAGTCTAGTAAATATGCTCACCACTAACAGACTCACCATCCGTGGCAATCACTATCTGGATTCCGCGACTTCGCGCGGAATGACGTATGCGAGTTACACTCCGCAGAACAAAAACCCACTCAACCAGTTATCCTTCGGAACCAACCCACCTCGGTCATTCTGCGGAGCACTGCGAGTCGCGCTGGCGCGCTCCGCAGCACAGGCTCCGCGACTCGCAGAATCCAGAAATCACATCAGGAACCTAGTAGAGTCTGCCCCAAGGAGACTCCTATGGCTCACTATCGCAAGATGCTCAGTGACATGGATGCGCCGTACATCAAGTCGCTCATGGCACTCATCGAGACTCAAAGCAAGCAGACCTTAGCGTACTGGTGCCTGGATTATGCAACCGATCACATCCTAGCCATCGACGACGAGCCCAACCCAGCTAAGATCAACTGGAGGTGCTAACGATCGACGGAGCCAAGAGCAAGTCAATTGGGGTCGGTATTAACTGTCACAAACCTCAGACCCCACCTGGCACGGTGGAGTGGAAGTTAATACCGTCACCTAACGTACGGGGAAATTCTGGGCACCTTGGGTACGAGCATTCGAGTGATTGAAATGCCACCACTCGTTCGAGTACGGCGTAAATCCCTGAGCTTGCATGGCTTGTCGAAGTCGAGTACGGTTCGCTGATTGCGTACTGGTCAACCCTGAGGTTTGGTAGTGGGAACGGTTGTCAAACAAATCGAAATCACTACCCATGTCGAGGGGTTCTCCCGATGCGAGAATGACCAAGGTAACATCCACAGCTGTGCCGAGGCTGTGATTCGAATGTTCAGCGATATAACCCAGTCTCAACAGATCAGATTTCGCGAGATTCGGGTAAAACTCCTGCTTCGTACTAGTGTCAGAATTCTTCGACCATGCAACAAAGTGAGCGACAGCTCGGGTTGGCCGATAGGCGTCGAAGATCAACAAACCCAACCCCTCCTGCTTCAAGTCAGCCTGAACCCTAGCCAGGGCTGTGGCCACATCTGCCAGTACGATAGCCGCCGTCTCGGATTCATAGCCATCCACCACGGCACCAGTGAAATTGCTGGTCGTTGCGTACCGTAACTCCACCGCAATTGATGGTTCAACACTGTTCACGCAAGTGAAACCACTGGGTAACGCACCCTGATCACAGCGGGGTGATTCTGGCAATTCGTTGAGGGTGGGTGGTGGTGAGGCAGTGTCGGCCGTTTCTGTTGAACTGGGCGAGGAAGTCACCATGCTGGATTGGTCGGACGGTTCATGGTTCGGCCCCTGGCACCCAACAGTGAGCAACACGAGACCAGTAATCGTGATGGACATCATTCGTCTCATTGTTGTTGCCATGGCGCAGGGAGCTCACTCACGTGATGGTAGGGATGCGGACATACCTAGCATAGTGCCTGGTCAGCACAGTACCCCCTCACCCGGGTGCCAGGGGGTGCCAGGGGGACGGTACTTGCTGAACGCTTCTCTGTGGTCTTTCAGATGGTCAAAATGCACGTGTTTGTGCATAGAAAGCAGTCATGCGGACTGTTTTCTATGCGTAAACGATTGATAGAGACTGTGATGGTGGTAGGAAGCCCGACACCACAAGGGGACGTACCTTTTGTGCTATAAACACAAAGGGACACCCCACAATTCGAACTATTAACACAAAGGTACGTCCCGTTGTGTTCCCCCTGTGTTCTCCTAGTCTACGAGCTCAGGGCATCGGGGATGACGGATTGCCAAGCAACGCGTACGTCCTCGAGGTTGAGGGTGAACTGATCGGTGACAACCAGCTGTGGTTCTTCGATGACCTTGCCCAGGTGCGTGAGAGGCAGGGCGCACTTCTCGGCTAGGGCTTGGAGGTGGGGCAGGTTGGAGTCCTCACACGTGATGAGTACGCGACCGGTTGACTCAGAGAACAAGGCCACGAAAGGATCGCCTTCCAGGGTGATCTGCGCCCCCAAACCCGAAGCGAAACAGGATTCCAACAGTGCAACCCCCAGACCACCATCAGCAAGATCGTGGGAGGAACACACCAAGTGGGTTTTGGACACCACCTGGAAGAACTCGGTGAGTCGCTTGTGAAAACTGAAGTCCACCTTGGGCGGGACACCACCCAGATGTCCATGAACGACCTCAGCCCAGGAAGAACCAGAGAGTTCTTCAAAAGTCTCACCCAGCAACAACACGTGATCCCCCACACAAGGCGACTGGAAACCAATACGGTCAGCAATGTTGTCGATCACCCCGAGCATTCCAATGGTGGGTGTGGGCAGGATCGCGGTCTCACCAGTCTTGTTGTAGAACGACACATTGCCACCGGTGACCGGCGTACCCAAGGCTTGGCAGCCCTCGACCAAACCCTTGATGGCCTCCACAAACTGCCACATGATCTCTGGGTCTTCCGGGGAACCAAAGTTCAGACAATCAGTGATCGCCACCGGTTCAGCTCCAGTGATCGCCACATTACGGTACGCCTCGGCGAGAGAAATCTGGGCGCCCAAGAAAGGATCAAGATAGGTGAACCGGGAATTGCAATCTGTCGACAAAGCGACACCCAACCCGGTTTCCTCATCGATCCTCAGCATCCCAGCATTCTCCGGTTGCGCCATTGCCGAGTTCCCGCGAACCACATGGTCGTACTGCCTGGTCACCCAGGAAACGTCGGCAAGATTCGGGGAAGTCATAACCGCCACCAGGTCGCGGGCCAACTCTTCACCAGTGGTAGGGCGAGGCAGATCCTCTCCTCGATTGGCATTCACACCATCAATCCACGCGGGGCGAGCTACGGGACGATCATAGGTGGGGCCCTCATGGGCGACCGTTTTCGGGTCCACATCCACCACGCGCTCACCATTCCAGTCGATGAGCAGACGATCACCCTCAATGACTTCGCCCACGACTGTGGCGAGAACCTCCCATTTCGCACAGATAGCCATAAACCGATCCACATCAGCGGGTGTGACCACAGCCATCATGCGTTCCTGGGATTCACTCATCAGAATCTCTTCAGGCGCCAGTGAAGGATCACGCAGGGGTACGGCGTTGAGGTTGACATGCATCCCACCGGACCCAGCTGATGCCAGTTCCGAGGTGGCGCATGACAGGCCCGCGGCCCCGAAATCCTGGATTCCCTGGATGACCCCGGCTTCGAAGAGTTCCAGCGTACATTCGATCAGGAGCTTCTCCATGAACGGGTCACCCACCTGAACACTGGGCCTCTTCGTGGGCCCACCCTCGGTAAAAGTCTCCGAGGCAAGAATCGATGCTCCACCGATCCCGTCACCACCGGTGGCTGCCCCATAGAGAATGACCTTGTTGCCGACCCCCTCAGCTACAGCTCTCTTCATATCCTCATGGCGCAACACCCCGATACACAGCGCATTGACCAGCGGATTCCCGGCGTACGTCGAATCGAAAACAACCTCTCCACCAATCGTGGGAAGACCTAAACAGTTGCCGTACCCGCCGATTCCCGCAACCACACCTGGCAGCACCCTGGCAGTATCCGGCGCATCCAAAGGGCCAAAGCGCAAAGGATCCATGACCCCAATCGGGCGGGCCCCCATGGCGAGAATGTCGCGCACAATCCCACCCACACCGGTGGCGGCCCCCTGATAGGGCTCCACATAACTCGGGTGATTATGGGATTCGATTTTGAAGGTCACCGCCCAACCGTCACCAATGTCCACCACACCAGCTTGTTCACCGATGCCAGCCAATAGTGGACCACGAGGTGTCGTGGGTTCCAGCACACCAAAGCGCTTGAGATGAATCTTGGAGGATTTGTACGAGCAGTGCTCACTCCACATCACCGAATACATCGCCAGTTCACAGGAGGTGGGTCTGCGCCCCAAAATCTCGCGAATGAGCTGGTATTCGTCCTCTTTGAGCCCCAACTCAGCCCACGGCTGGATAGTGTCCGGAGTTTGCTCAGCTTGTGTCACAGTATCAACCACAGTCCTACTCTATCGGACGTGACAATTTGGGGGACGGTACTGTTTTGTCCCACCGCCTCATTTCCCTGCCGTCTCCCTCCCGTTTCCCTGCCGTCTCCCCGCCGTCTCCCTGCCGCCTCCCCGCCGTATCCCTGCCGTATCCCTGCCGTCTCCCCGCCGTCTCCCTGCCGTCTCCCTGCGCGAAGTCGCAGGGTCCAGACTACCCAGTTGTATGACTGTGGAGTCTGGATTCCGCGACTACGCGCGGAATGACGGGAAAGAGGAGCGCGGAATGACGGGAAAGAGGAGCGCGAAATGACGGGGAAGAGGGGCACGGACAGGGAAAGAGGAGCGCGGAATGACGAGGCAAGCGTGTCAAAAAGGAACCGTCCCCGTTTGACACGTTAGAGCACCTTGGAGAGGAAAAGTTGGGTGCGGGGGTGTTGGGGGTTGCCGAGGACCTCGGAGGGGAGGCCTTCCTCGACGATGAGGCCCTCGTCCATGAAGATCACTCGGGAGCCGACCTCGCGGGCGAAACCCATTTCGTGGGTGACCACCATCATGGTCATTCCCTCGGCTGCGAGACCCCTCATGACCTCCAGAACCTCACCAACCAGCTCAGGGTCTAGAGCCGAAGTGGGTTCATCGAACAGCATCATGTCCGGGTTCATCGCCAAGCTACGAGCGATCGCCACCCGCTGCTGCTGACCACCCGACAACTGCGAAGGATGGGCATCAACCTTATCCTCCAGCCCCACCCGTACCAACATATCGTGGGCTATCTTGTTGGCCTCCACGCTCGAACGGCGTAGAACCTTCTGCTGAGCCATCGCCACATTACGCAGGACAGTCATATGGGGGAAAAGGTTGAACGATTGGAAAACCATGCCAATGCGCGTACGAATCAAATCGAGGTTCACATCCGGGTCAAGGACGTCAATCCCCTCGATGAAAACCTTGCCCTGCGTGGGGCGCTCCAACAGGTTCACTGAACGCAGCAGGGTCGACTTCCCTGAACCGGAGGGTCCCACCACGCACACAACCTCACCCTTGTTCACGGTGAGATCGATTCCTTTGAGTACGTGCAGGTCACCAAAATGCTTGTGGAGCCCGAGAATCTGGATTGGTGGGGCCTGAGGGTCAGGGGTGTCTCGCGGATGCAGTACGCCGGTGGTGGTCATTGTTTCACCGCCATTTTCTTCTCCAGGCGCGCCACCAGATAGGTCAGTGGAATAGTGATGATGAGATAGAACACGGCCACCACGAGCAAGGGTGTCGAGTTGAAATGGGAGGACATTCCGTCTCGACCGAACTGGGTGAGCTCCTTGTTTGCCTTGGTTGCCCCGGCGATGAACAAAAGCGAGGTGTCTTTCAGGAGCATGACGAGCTCATTGGTTAAAGGGGGAATCACAATGCGGATGGCTTGCGGTAGAATAACAGTGATCATTGTTCTCATCTGGGACATGCCCAGGGATCGAGCTGCCTCATGTTGCCCGCGGGGAACAGCCTGGATTCCTGCTCGAATGATCTCTGCGGTGTAGGCACCTGTGACGAAAACCAGCCCGATCAGACCATAGTAGACCCCCTCAATGCGCAAGGCCCTCAATGATTCGAAAGCCATGGGCACAGCAAACGCCATGATGAAAATAGTCAACAACGCCGGCAGCCCGCGGAACAGTTCAATAAACCCCACAGCAAACCATTTGAATGGGCCTGAGGATAATTTCATCAGAGCCAGTACGATCGCAAGGACCAGTCCGATAACGAAAGCAATCAGGGTGTAGAGGATCGTGTTGAGTGCTGCCCGAAACACCCCAGGGAACATTCCTAGAGCAATATCTTTGTTGAGGAAGACTTTGGTGATCAAAGCCCAATCCGCTGTGAAAGCCAGTGCAACAATGAGCCCCAGGAAAATGAGATAAGACAACATGCGTGATATCCGCCGCCTGACGGTTGGACGGATATCACGCATGTCCATAGTTTTCCTTAAGAAGAGATTCCGTGTGGAATCACTGCTTGGTTAGCCGAAATACCTATCGTAGATCTCCTGATAGGTGCCATTGGCGCGCAACTCGCCAAGAGCGGAGTTAATGGCTGCCAGTAGGGCAGGATTACCACCCTTGAGCATGGCAAAGCCGTACTGCTCATCTGTTTCATAGCGCTCAACAATCTTGTAACCCGCATCATCCTTGACGTGCTGATTGTTCACCGGGTAGTCCTGCAAGATTGCATCAATCTGGCCGGCCTGGATGGCAGGCCACATCACGCCGTCATCAGGGAAGCTGACAATGTCGGCACCCTCAGGGGCGTTTTCTTCGGTGTAGTTTTCGCCTGTTGTTCCAGCTTGGACACCAACCCGCTTTCCTGCAAGATCAGCAATCGAGGTGATCTCGGAGTTTGCCGGGACCATCAGTGACTGCAAAGAGTCATAGTAGGCATCAGAGAAGTCAATGTTTTCTTTGCGCTTCTCTGTGATCGTCATCGCCGAGGCAGCGAGATCACATTGGCCGTTGGCGAGGGTCACACCAGACTGCAAGGCATCGAAGTCGGACACCACCACAACAAGCTCCAGCTCCAGGATGCCAGCGATAGCGTTCATGAGGTCCACATCAAAACCGGAGTAACCCAGTGGGGCGGCGGAATCCTCAACCTCGAAGGGGGGGAAGGGGATGTCTGAGCACATGGTCAGTTTCCCGTCAACCACGGTGGTGATTGCATCGGGATCTGCTGGTGTCGTATCGTCTTCAACTTTTGTGCCGCACCCGCTCAGCAGGAGGGCTGCACCGGCAATACCTGCCATGATCTTCATCATTCGTGTCATGTATTTATCCTTTCGGGATGTTTATTTTGGTGACTCACCAGAACCACCGGAAAACAACCCTAGAGCATCGCAGGCCGTGGCTGTGCACACGTCCAGAGGCCGGGACTACACTGAACCCCATGGATTACCGCATCAAAGACATTGATCTCGCTGATTTTGGTCGCAAGGAGATCACCCTTGCCGAAGGCGAGATGCCCGGCTTGATGGCAATGCGCACTCGTTACGCCGACACCCAGCCTTTGGCTGGGGCGCGAATCTCGGGCTCTTTGCACATGACGATTCAAACAGCCGTACTCATTGAAACCCTGGTTGCTCTAGGTGCACAAGTACGGTGGGCGTCCTGCAATATTTTCTCCACCCAAGACCATGCTGCTGCAGCAGTGGTGGTGGGGCCCACTGGGACAGCCCAGGATCCTCAGGGTGTTCCCGTGTTTGCGTGGAAGGGCGAAACCTTACAGGAGTATTGGTGGTGTACGGCGCAGATCTTCGATTTCTCGAAGGCAGGCAACGACCCGTACCCCACCATGATTTTGGATGACGGTGGGGATGCCACCTTGTTCGTTCATCAGGGTCTGGATGCCCAGAAGGCTGGGATTCCTGGTCATGGCGGTGAGCTTTCTGCTGAGGTGGCGGCCCTCATGGGTGAACTGAAGACAGCGTTGGACAAGAAAACCCTCGATTTCGCCGCTCTTGCTTCGTCGATTCGTGGTGTCTCTGAGGAAACCACCACCGGGGTCCACCGACTAGTCGAGATGGCCAGCCATGGAACCCTGCTCTTCCCGGCGATCAATGTCAACGACTGCGTGACGAAATCCAAGTTCGATAATAAGTACGGATGTCGCCATTCGCTGATTGATGGCATCAACCGGGCCACCGACATTCTCATTGGTGGAAAGATCGCTGTGGTGTGCGGGTACGGCGATGTGGGCAAGGGATGTGCAGAGTCTTTCCGTGGTCAAGGAGCCCGGGTGATCGTCACCGAAATCGATCCGATTTGTGCCCTTCAGGCAGCCATGGATGGTTTCGAGGTACGTACCCTGGATGAGGTGGTGGGCCAAGCTGACTTTGTGATCACCGCCACTGGGAATACTTCCGTGGTGACCGCAGAGCAGATGTCGAAAATGAAGGATCGTGCGGTTCTCGGCAATATTGGTCATTTCGATGATGAGATCGACATGGCTGGTTTGTCCACGTGGAAGGGTATCACAGCCACAAACATCAAACCCCAGGTGGATCTGTGGACCTTCCCCCAGGGGCCATCCATCCTGATCCTGTCCGAGGGACGCCTCCTCAATTTGGGCAACGCCACTGGTCATCCTTCTTTTGTGATGAGCAACTCGTTCACCAACCAGGTTCTGGCGCAGATCGAATTGTTCACTGCCGAGCTGGAGTTGGGTGTCCATGTTCTGCCCAAGACTCTCGACGAAGAGGTCGCACGCCTACATCTGGATTCCTTGGGTGTGAGCCTGACCACACTCACCCAGGAGCAAGCCACCTACATCGGTGTCCCCATCAACGGCCCGTACAAACCCGACAGCTACCGCTACTAACTGGTGGGGACAGGACCCATTTGTCACATTGCCTTCACCCTGCGGAGCGGAGCGACTCCACCCACCCCCGTCACCCTGCGGAGCGGAGCGACTCCACCCACCCCCGTCACCCTGCGGAGCGGAGCGACTCGCAGGGTCCAGAAACTACAGTTGTTTGACTGTGGAGTCTGGATTCTGCGACTTCGCGCAGAATGACGGGGTTGGGTTGGCGCATAATAACCGGTGGGGCACTGGTGCTCGTACTAACCGGTGGGGCCGCGGAGAATCGCTAAAGCAAGAATCGAGATTCCTAGGCCGAAATAGAAACACAGGTCTATCCAGCGTTGGGGTCGGATTTCTAGGATCCCTGGTTCTTTGAGGGTGGCTCGAAGGGCTCCTGCACTGACCATTGCTAGACCAATCACTCCTGCGCCGATACGCCAGAAACCCACAGCGATCATGACAAGCCCTGTAGCCACTAAGACAAGGACCACCGTCCACGGCCACTGGCGCCGTACCCTGCCCATCAGGCCGGGATGATCAACAAGGCGATCCCACAGGCGGGTGTCTTTGTCCGCGGAGGAGCTCATGAGGTGACCTGTCGCTGTGCGGCCTCCACGACGTTAGTCAGCAACATCGCCCTGGTCATGGGCCCGACACCCCCCGGATTGGGGGTCACCAGCGAAGCAACCTCCCAGACGTCATCGGCAAAGTCCCCTTGAGGTTTACCATCGACCCTCGTCACACCCACATCAACCAGTACGGCCCCTGGTTTAATCATGTCAGCGGTGATCAAACCCGCCTGGCCCGCAGCCCCGATCACGATGTCAGCTCGGCGGGTGTGAGCTGCCAGATCACGGGTGCCGGTGTGACAGAGTGTCACTGTGGAGTTTTCGCTGCGCCTGGTGAGCAACAAACCGAGCGGGCGCCCCACGGTCGTACCTCTTCCCACGACACAAACCTCGGCACCGGCTAGCGGAACCTCATAGCGTCGAAGCAACTCCACTATCCCGCGTGGAGTGCATGGCAGTGGACCAGGAACCCCAAGTACGAGGTTGCCCAAGCTGATGGGATGGAGCCCGTCGGCGTCCTTAGCTGGGTCTATCAAACTGAGAGCCTCATTCTCATCGATATGCCGAGGAAGTGGAAGTTGAACAATGAATCCTGTACAGCGGGGGTTCTCGTTGAGCTCCGCTATGGCTTCCGCCACATGTTGAGCTGAGGCTTGAGCAGACATATCCACGCGAAGAGAGCTAATCCCCACCTCAGCGCAATCACGGTGTTTCCCGCGCACATAGAGCTGGCTTGCCGGGTCATCACCCACCAGGAGTGTCCCTAACCCTGGTGTGATTCCTTGGGAAACCAGCGCCGACACCCGAACCCGAAGGTCATCCTTAATCGCTTTCGCTTCGGCTTTTCCATCAATTTTTCGCGCAACCATGGTCCCATCCTAGTGGTCACGGCTGTTCAACTGTTGCGCTTCAGTACTGCGCCACAGGGCAAGGACCAAGAGATTGTCTCATATTCGATACACCAGTATCTCTCGTGGTGATAGACTCCAGAGGAGTTCGCGTGAACATGCTCACACGGGTGTGTGCTGGCGCGCGGATTCATCAGCCCCGAAGAGATTGACACGTAGGAGAACCTCATGGAGGATCCTGGCATCACTGGTCCTGCGAAAGACGAGCGCACCAACGGTGAGTTTGACCTTGAAATAGTGAAAGCATCAGACAGCCAACTGGTGGACTACACTCGCCAAGGCTCCAAAGCTGCCTATGAGGAACTCTGGCATCGCCACAGTTCACTCGGTCTCATTGCTGCACAGTCCGATGCTGGGCTTCATGCTGAAGAGGTCAACGAAGAAGCCTGGCAGCGAATCCTGACCGAGATTCGTGCCAATCGAGCCCCCAAAGGCCCCTTCCGCCCCTATCTATATGCAACGATTCGCAGTGTTGCACTCGGTGACACGAAACCAGCGAAAACACTCAACTCGAAAATGGCCCGAGCCCTGTTCACCTTGCCACCCCGCTGGCAAGAAGTTTTGTGGTACCGCGATGTCGAGCGGATGAGCCCCGAAGAAATCTCTGTCATCACCGGCATGACCCCCGTACAAATCGAAACCATCCAACCGCGAGCACGTCGCCAACTCACCTCCGCGTGGGCGCGCGTCAACGCTATAGCCGCGCGGTCTCCCCAGTGCCGTTGGGTACGCGAACACAGTCGAGCTTTCTCTAAAAAAGCCCTGCCCCACCGCGACATGGAACGCATCGACAACCACCTTCTCGGATGTGCCGAATGTCGCTCCGTGTTGACTACCTCGCGTTCCATGGGCCAGCAAGCCTCCAAGCTACTCCTGGGTTCTATCGCAGGTGTGGGCGCAAGCGAAGCCCTCAATGCTTCCATCAATGCCAATGGCGCTATTCTCATCAACGATGATCCACTGCCCACCGGTGTCGCTGAACAATTCAAGGGCATGGAATTTGTTGCACCAGTCACAGTTGCAGCGCTGGCACCCGTTGCTGCCGAAGTCGCCGACACGGTGGCAACAGTTGAGGCACCCGGATTCGACACCATCGAGGAGCCAACCCTGGAAACCCTCTTAGCTGGGGAGCCTGTGGGGCAGACCACAATCGCCGAGGTGCCTGAGGAAGAATTCCTGGCACCACCGCCCAGCGACCCCGATGAGGATGAGGACAAGAGAAAGCGCGGTCTCATCTGGTGGCTCATTCCCTTGCTCATCTTGTGTGGCCTGATTCTTGGGCTGCTGTGGTTGGCTTCCGGAGCTCCCGAAAAACCAGCGTCCACCAGCCCCACCACACAGGTCACCACCACTGAACCAGTGGTATCTGAGACACCTACAGTTGAGCCGACAACTGCCACACCAATACCGGAGCCAAGCGAAACCGCGAGTCCAACACCGACACCGACACCTACGCCCACACCGACACCCACCACAACGCGGCCACCCTCAACCACGCCACCACCGCCAGCTACGAGCAAAGCAGCCTCGATCGGATCAGTGGACACCCTGGGTGGTTTGGTTTATCCCGTGATTAGAGGTACGAGCGAACCCGGCGATACGGTCACCCTCACCCTGGGTGGAACCACGGTCACTGTCACCGCCGACGCCAAAGGCTCATGGATGGCCTCCGGACCGTACTCTGATCTGCGCGCTGGAAACCACAAAGTTGTGGCCAAAGGTAAAAAGAATCCCGCCCCCTCAGAGTCACATTTTGTTCTCTACAGCCCACCATCGATGAGCGCGGTCAGCTCACCTGGTGGCGCTAATTTGCACATCAGTGGAACCTCAAACAAGGTCGCCCAGATTCTTGTCGATGGGACAGTCGTGCAAACCACTCACCTCAACAGCTCAGGAAAGAGCGATACTAATATTTCCCTTCCCGGCGGAACACATAGGGTGGGTGTGAGGTACGCTGACGGGAGCCGGTACGGTCCCAGTTATGAGATCCCCGGGGTCCAACCCAAGTGAGCCAGGCAGAGCCCCAAGGCTAGGACTTGTTTTCTGACTCCCAGGCAGACAGTTGCTGTTCGAGTGCTTTCATGAGTTCGAAAACCTGGGACGGTGGTACGCGTACTCGTGACACAACAGAGGCCTGCTGAATCACATCATCGGCTTCCTCATCACGCATCGGCGGATCGGTGTATCCCGAAAAATCGAGAATGAAACAATCCTTGGTGTGCCAGGCTCGAACAAAATCAGCGAACACTCCCGCTACCTTGTCGGGGGAAAGACCAAGTTTAATCTGTGGCATGAGTACTCCTTTAGTTCTAGCTTATCTTCTTGAAGCAAAGATATGCCTCCAGTGAACTGGGATGTTCCTGACTTTGACCTGGGTTGAGGTGGTACGGTGGACCCATTCCCATGTGGGACCAATCTTAAAGGAGCCAACTATGACCAAAACCCCAGTGAAAGTTGCTGTGACCGGTGCTGCCGGCCAAATCTGCTATAGCCTGCTATTCCGTCTTGCCAGCGGTTCCCTGCTCGGCCCTGATCAGCCCATTGAACTGCGTCTACTCGAGATCACCCCCGCCCTCAAGGCCCTCGAAGGTGTCGTCATGGAACTCGATGATTGTGCCTCCCCACTTTTGGCAGGTGTCGAGATCGGTGATGATCCGTTGAAGGTTTTCGATGGTGCGAATGTTGCCCTGCTCGTGGGCGCTCGTCCGCGTACCGCTGGAATGGAGCGCAACGATCTGCTCTCGGCCAATGGCGAAATTTTCACCAAACAAGGCAAGGCGTTGAATGAGGTGGCTGCCTCCGATATCCGCATCTGTGTGACCGGAAACCCGGCGAACACGAACGCTCTGATTGCGATGAACAACGCACCCGATATTCCCGCCACCCAATTCTCTGCCCTGACGAGATTGGACCATAATCGCGCTATCTCACAGTTGGCTGCGAAACTTGGTGTGGCTGTATCCGACATCACGAAGATGACGATCTGGGGTAACCACTCCGCGACACAATTCCCTGACCTCTATCACACTGAGGTCGGTGGCAAGAATGCTGCTGAACTGGTCGGTGACCAGGAGTGGATCGCTTCCACGTTTATTCCGACGGTCGCTCAACGCGGTGCTGCCATCATTGAGGCTCGTGGGGCATCCTCGGCCGCTTCGGCAGCTAACGCCACCATCGAGCACGTTCGCGATTGGTTGTTGGGTACGCCCGCAGGCGACTGGACTTCGATGGCTGTGGTCTCCGATGGGTCGTACGGGGTGCCTGAGGGTTTGATCTCCTCCTTCCCGGTGACCACCTCCGGCGGAAACTACACCATTGTCCAGGGCCTCGACCTCGACGAGTTCTCCCGCGGAAAGATCGACGCCTCCGTTGCCGAGCTCCAAGGCGAGAAGGACGCCGTCACTGCCCTCGGTCTCATCTAAACAATGTGACCGCCCGCGACGGAGCCTGTGCTGCGGAGCGCGCCAGCGCGACTTCGCGCAGAATGACAGTGGTGGTGTGCACACCAGTAGGATTGGTGGATGAGTTCTTCCTGGGTTGTGGCGGGTGTTCCTGTGGTTTACTGTGCTACCCGAGTTCCGGTTGGACTCGACAGTTTGTGGCCGAGCGAGGTCGAGGTCGTTCGTACTGCAAGTGCCAAGAGACAGCGTGAATATGCTGGGGTTCGGTGGTGTGCCCGTGAGGCCCTAGTCGAGCTTGGGGTTGGACCAGCTGCCGTACTCAATGATTCCGCTGGATGCCCGCTGTGGCCTGAAGGGATCGTGGGGTCGATGACCCACTGCGACGGATTTCAGGCGGCCGCACTCGCCTGGGAGAAGGACATCACTGCCTTGGGTATTGACGCTGAACCCACTCAAGGCCTACCACCGGGGGTCCTTGATCGCATCAGTTCCACTGCTGAGCGCGAGGTCGTGAGCTCCCTGTTCGCCACTGATAGGGAAATCCCCTGGGATCGACTGTTGTTCTGCGTCAAAGAAAGCATTTTCAAAGCCTGGTATCCAGTGGCGCGGGTGGGTTTGGGGTTCCTCGATGTGGAGGTACGGCTGTCCCCCTCCTTCACCGCTCACATTGAGTTCCACCACGAGGTTCCTGCAGGACTTGGCCCATGGAACTGCACCTGGAGCGTTAACGACACAATCCTGCTGGCCACAACCTGGTGCGCGTGACAAACGGAACCGTCACATACCCGCCGTCACCCTGCGGAGCGGAGCGACTCGCAGGGTCCAGAAACCACATTCTACGACTGTGGAGTCTGGATTCCGTGACTTCGCACGGAATGACGAGGGGGTGACTGTGGAGTCTGGGGTGCGTGACAAGGGGACGGGGCGTTTGTCACGCTACGCGACAAGGGGACGGGGCGTTTGTCACGCTACAAGTGACAAGGGGACGGGGCGTTTGTCACAAGGGGACGGGGCGTTTGTCACAAGGGGACGGGGCGTTTGTCACAAGGGGACGGGGCGTTTGTCACGCTAGGGCGAAGGACATCTCGGCGATCGCACAGACCTCACCGGCAACACTGGCCGTACCACTCAAGAAAAAGAAGGGGCCCTTGGCGGCGGTGAGCTGGCAGCGAAACTCGATGGTGTCACCGGGGATCACCTTGCGTTTGAACCGGACCTTGTCGAGACCCGAAAAGTAGGGGGTTTTGCCCGCGACCTGATCAGCCATGAGTACGCAACCTGATTGTGCCATCATCTCGCAAAGGATCACACCGGGAACCACCGGGTTGTCGGGGAAATGGCCCTGGAGGAAAAACTCGTCCCCGCGTACGGTGTAGACACCAACAGACTCCTTACCGTCCACCCAAGCTTCGTCCACCAGCAGCATTGGTTCGCGGTGAGGGAGAACAGCCTTCAGTTCTTCACGATTCATGGTGCCACCGACCTCATGAGGAGCCCCGCATTGTGCCCGCCGAAACCCAAGGAAATCGTCAAAGCAGTCCGGGGGTGAGCCTCACGAGCCACACTGGGAACATAATCCAGGTCACAATCCGGATCAGGGTTAGCCAAACCCACAGTCGGGGGGATGATTCCTGTTCGCAGAGCCTGAATACACGCAATCGCCTCCACACCGCCAGCAGCCCCCAACATGTGCCCGGTCATCGATTTGGTTGAGCTGATCACCACCTGGTGAGCGACCTCGCCGAGGGCCTTCTTGATAGCCAGGGTTTCTGTTTTGTCGTTGAGCGGGGTTGATGTGCCATGGGCATTGATATAGAGGTGTTCATCGGGTGCGATCCCCGCATCCTGGAAGGCGCCACGAATCATCGCTGCGCTCCCCTCCGCATCCGGGTGTGGGGCAGTCATGTGATAGGCGTCACAGGTGTTGGCGTACCCAACGATCTCCCCATAGACCTCCGCACCACGGTTCTGGGCATGGGTGAGTTCTTCGAGTACGAGGATTCCTGCACCCTCACTGATCACGAAACCCGATCGGTCAGCGTCGAAAGGGATCGAGGCCCGATCCGGATCGGTGGTGGTGGTCAGTGCCATGCAGTTGGCGAACCCACCCATGGCCAGTGGGTTGATGGATGCCTCGGCACCACCAGCGATGATTGCGTCGGCTGCCCCGGCTTTGATCGCGCGGTACGCTTCGCCGAGTGCGTTGGTTCCCGTACTGCAGGCGGTTACCACAGGCAGATTCGGACCCTGGGCGCCGTACCTCATGGCGATGAGCGCGGAAGCCATGTTGGCGATCATCATGGGTACGAAGAAGGGAGAGATCCGGGTAGGCCCTTTATCCAGCAGTACGGTGGTCTCGTTGATCATGGTGCCTAATCCACCAATGCCCGAGCCCACGTAGCACCCGAAACGCTCCGGAGCAATCGAACCGGTGAGACCGGAGTCCTCCATGGCTTGAACCGCCGCAGCGATTGCGTACTGAGCATAAAGATCAGTCTTGCGAACATCCGAGGATTCCATCACCGTCAAAGGGTCGAACCCTTTCACCTCCGCCGCCAACGCCACCTTAGAGGTGGAGGTATCAAACCTCGTCACCTGTCCAATCCCATGACGCCCCGCCACCAGCGAATCCCAGAACTCGCCAACACTATTCCCCACAGGGGTCACACACCCCATTCCAGTAACAACAACTCTTTTCATGATCACATCCTCATTCCGCCGTCGACTTGGATGACTTGGCCGGTGATATAGCTTGCTTGATCGCAGGCGAGGAACGCGGCAACACCAGCGATATCCTCGGGGGTTCCCACTCTTTTCAGTGGTACGAGCGAAGTGAGCTTCTCCGCAGCTGAGTCCGGCAATGCAGAGGTCATGTCTGTGTCAATGAAACCCGGGGCAATGACGTTACAGGTCACCGAGCGTGGGGCGAATTCTCGGGCAATCGACTTCGTGAAACCGATCAATCCTGCTTTGGCTGCCGCATAGTTGGCTTGACCCGGATTACCCATGAGACCCACCACCGAGGAGATGTTGATTACCCGCCCGTCAGGGGACTTCAGCAGTGTCGGTGTCAGGTGGCGAGTCATCGCCATGGCTCCTTTGAGGTTCACCGCTAGCACCTCATCGATGTCCTGCTCCCTCATCCTCATCAGCAGATTGTCATGGACGATCCCCGCATTGTTGACCAAGATGTCGACCGTATCAAAGTCCGAGAGGATAGTCCCACAGGTGGCTTCAACAGACTTCCAGTCGGAGACATCACACTGATACCCCTGAGCTCGTACTCCACAATCCTGCGCTGCAGCAACAACCTGCACAGCGGCTTGCTCGTTGCCGTGATAGATCAGCGCTAGGTTGCATCCCTGGCGGGCATATTCTTCAGCGATAGCGCGCCCAATCCCGCGCGAACCACCCGTGATCACAGCTGTTCTGCCTTGAAGCATCAGTGTCCTTTTCTTTCTTTGAGCCACGCTGCGACCTGGTGAGCAGACTCAGTGTCGTTCACCTGAAAGGTCGTCAGGGTCTCGTCGATCTGGCGGATGAAGTTCGACAGGGTACGCCCTGGTCCGACTTCAATGAACGTGTCGAATCCATCCGCTGCCATGGTACGGATGGTCTGCTCCCAGCGCACCGGATGGTTGACTTGGGTGGCGAGTTGTTCTTGCGGATTGTCATAGGGTTGGGTGGTCATCGCTGAATACAGTGGAATCACCGGTTCAGTGAAGTTCATCGAACAGGTGAGGTCAGCGAGTTTCTCAGCGGCTAAGTCCATCAGTGGGGAATGAAACCCACCACTGACCGGGAGTTTCAATGCCTTGCCACCCTGTTCGGCAACCCGCTGGGCGAACTTCTCTGCTTGCTCGGTTTGGCAGGCCACCACGACTTGGGCTGGTGAGTTGTAGTTCACGGGATAAACACCAGTCACATTCCCCGCGATCTGCTCAACCTCATTCGCACCCAGTTTCACTACCGCGAACATCACACCCGGATTGTCCACTCCAGCTTCGTGCATAGCAACGGCGCGCTGACACACAAAGTCGAACCCGGTGGCGAAATCCATGAGCCCCGCAAAGGTGGCCGCCGCCACCTCCCCCAGGGAGAACCCTGCAACACCATGAATGTGGTCGCCACACAACTTCTCACCCAGGGCTTCTTCAAGTGCGATCGCACACCCGTAGTCAACGGTGAACAAACAAGGTTGGGTGTTGACCGTGAGATTCAATTCCGAAGCTGGTCCTTCGAAACACAGCTGAGTCACCCCTGGTTGAAATGACTCGACCTGGTCGAACACCCGCCGTACTGCATCCGAAGACTCATAGAGGTTACGACCCATCCCTGGAGTCTGGGCTCCTTGCCCAGCAAACACTAAAGCTACACGACCCACGCGCTCGCCTTTCTCAGCAACTCTTCTGCTTCACCCATGACCTCGGTGATAATCTCTTCAGCGCTCTGCTCAGCGTGAACCAGTCCAGAAATCTGACCGGCCATGAAGCACCCTGCTTCTTCATCACCATCGTGGGCGGCCAAACGAAGTGCGCCTTCCCCGAGTTTTTCGAGCTCCTCGTTGGTGATCGACGAGTCGTACTCACGATCAAAGAACCCTTTCGAGAAGGGAGTTTTCAACGAGCGTACGGGATGCCCCAACCGTTTACCGGTGGCAATCGTGTCAATGTCTTTGGCAGCGATGATCTTCGCCTTATAGCTCGGATGAATAGAGCACTCTTCGGCAACCAGGAACCTGGTCCCCATCTGAACACCGCAAGCACCCAACATCAAAGCGGCAGCAACACCGCGACCATCGCCGATCCCACCTGCAGCGAGAACAGGAATCGACACCGCATCACACACCTGGGGGATGAGAGACATCGTGGTGAGGTCACCGATGTGTCCACCGGATTCCCCACCCTCAGCGACAACTGCGGTTGCACCGAGGCGCTCAACCACTTTGGCGATCCCTGACGATGGTACGACAGGGATGACCGCACACCCAGCCTCACGCCACGTAGCCATATAGGGGGCAGGACTGCCCGCACCCGTGGTGACCACAGGCACCTTCTCTTGGGCAACCACCTCAGCAACCTCGGCAGCAAACGGGCTCATGAGCATCACGTTCACCCCCAAGGGCCTGTCAGTTAACTGGCGGGCTTGGTGTATCTGTTCGCGTACGTAAGCCGCTGGCGCGCTCCCTCCTGCAATGATGCCAAGACCACCTGCATTCGATACAGCAGCCGCAAGTTGAGCGTCCGAGATCCACGCCATGGCGCCTTGAAAGATGGGGTACGTGATTCCCAGCAGATCACAGATCTTGGAGTTGATCATGACTAGTTGGCGCCAGCCAGAGCGAGCACGTCACCAATCGAGTTGACTTCACCATTCATGTCGATGGTGGTGCCGAGTTCTTCTTCGATCTTCATCACGAGTTCCACCGATTCGAGGGAATCGAGATCCAGTGAGGCGAATGTCGTCTCGGCTGTGATCGTGAGGTCGTCCTTATTCATGTATTCCTTGATCACTGTTTCAATTGTTTCCAGCATTTTCTTTCCTTTGTTTTGGGGTCATCTGGTGGGTGTTTCCCACCGGATCACCGAACTACCGCAGGTCATTCCTGCACCGAACGCACACAAAAGAAGTGTGTCCCCCGGCTGGATTGTGTTGTTTTGTCGCATCTCGTGGAGCAGAGCGGGAATGGAGACCGCCGACATATTCCCGTACTGGTCGATATTCATCGGGAACTTCTCGGGGCTCAACCCCAGGCGTTCAATAGCGAAATCGATGATGCGACGATTCGCCTGATGGATGAGATAGTGGTCGATGTCCTCGGCTTGGAGGTTTAGTGTCTCTAGTGCGGTGGTGATCTCTTGCTCCATCAGCGACACCGCGTACTTGAAAACCTTCTGACCCTCCAAGTGCATGGGGGTTTCCTCGTCGGGGGTTGCCAGGGGGCTGTTTCCGCACATGCGACGATATTGGTAAATCACCTCGGTGTCGGGTCGGGTTTGGAGATTGAGGTACGTCAAACCGCTTCCCGCGGTGGCCACCACCCCAGCAGCACCATCACCGAACAAAATACAGGTACGCCGATCTGTCCAATCAATGTGGGCGGACATTCGTTCACCGGTAATGATGAGAATCGTACTGGCCCGTCCGCGCTGGATCAGCCCAGCGGCATAGTCGAGGGCGTAGAGGAAACCCACACAAGCTGCATTGAGATCCACCGCAGGGCACTGAACACCAATGTGCTCGGCGATATGGCAAGCCAGGGAGGGGGTGGACGTTTCACATCCCATGGTGGCGGCGATGATGTAGTCAACGTCACTGGGGTCGATCTGAGCGTCTGCGAGCGCGTCGACGGCTGCTTTCTCAGCGAGCTCCACCAGCGTTTCTGTGGTGATCATGTATCGACTCGAAATCCCGGTCATCGTTTGAATCCACTCATCGGTGGTCTCAATCCCGGTGATCTGGGCGAGCTCATCATTGGACACTCGTCGGCTGGGCAGGCTCAAACCTGTCCCTGCTATAGATAGGGTCACGCTGAGGCCTTTGTTTCGCGGGCAAAGAACTGGTTGAGTTGGTTGATCGCCCTCAGCAGTACGCCACGCTCTTCGGGGGCAAACTGGCTCGACACATCGCGTACCATCTTTTGATGGAAGATCGTGTGAGCCCGATCAATGACCTTGCCTTGGTCGGTGAGTTGAATCCACACACTGCGCCCATCACTATCTGAGGGCACCTTCGTGACGTACCCTTTCTGTTCCATCTTCTTGATGGCAATAGTGGCGGTGGGTACGGCAACCTGGGTGTAGGCGGCGATCTGAGAGACGGTGGCTTTTGCTTTCTCCCCCAAGCGGGCAATGGCGTCAATCATGTGCGCCTCACCGATCGTCAGCGACATCCCCATAAAGGAGGTGAGCGCAGCTGCCTCATACTTCAAGATCGTCGAAAAGGTGTCCACCAGCAGATCATTGAGCTGGGTTTCAAAGTCAGCTTCCACTACTACCGCCGTTGTCACTAGGTTCACCTCCGTGTATCACTCACTTGCTTCTATAGTTAGTTTGTCTAACTATCTAAAGAAGACGATACTTGACCCCACAGCCAAAGTCAAGAACCCCCCTTCCCCGTATCCCTGAACAAAAGGGGACGGGGCGTTTGTCACATTCCCCACAGACTCGACTGTGGAGTCTGGATTCCGCGACTACGCACGGAATGACCGGACCACCGGTGGTCAATGCGTCCCGTGACAAACGCCCCGTCCCCTAGTTGACGGTTGTGGGGTAAAGTTGGCGGGTGCTTGCTTTGCTGATGACCCCGTTGCTGCTTCCTACCTGGCTTGATCCTGAATACATTATTACTGCGCTGGGAAACTGGGCGCTGTGGGGGGTGGCACTCATCATTTTTATCGAGTGTGCGATCTTCCCGGTTCTGCCAGGGGACTCCCTGCTGTTCGCGGTGGGGATGTTCACCGCGATGGGGACGATCGCTTTCGGGGGAACCGCCTCCACCTTCCTGACACTCTTCGTCGTACTCATTCTTGCTGCCGTGGGTGGAAACCTCACCGGCTATTGGGTGGGTCGTCTCATCGGTCCACCGCTGTTCAAAGAACGAACCGGGTTTTGGGGGAAAGTATTCAACCCGAAGTACATCGACAAAACCCATGAGTTTTTCGAGAAGTACGGCGCGCGCGCACTCATCCTGGCCCGCTTCGTCCCTCTGGTACGTACGTTTGTCACCCTCATTGCTGGCATGGCCAAAATGAGTTTCCGCACCTTCATCGCCTACACCGCCATTGGTGGTGTGCTGTGGGTGATTCTCATCACCACAGCCGGTTTCTTCCTGGGAGGGGTTCCCTTCATCAAGAACAACTTCGAACTCGCCTGTATCATCATCGTGCTCATCTCCATGATGCCGATGGCGTGGGAAGCCATGAAAGCTAGAAGGCGTCAGACTTCCTGAGAAATGGTCGTATTCTTGCGTTCCAACCGTGCGCGATGGATCGCCCCATCCACTCCGATTGATCCACCACCCAGGCCAACAAACATCAGGCCTGCCATCACCAGGAACACCTCAACCTCGCCACGGAATCCCGACACTTTGTCGACAAAAAATGGTTCAGCGCCCCACTGGAGGAAGCACAAAACAATGATGAAGGCCACCATGATCCCGATCCCCACACCGCGTACTCCTAAGCCAAGGACCAGCAACACAGCGGCAAGATATTGCACAATGATCATGGTGATCGTCCATACTTCACCACCAGGAAGCAGTGAGTTTTCCCACAAGGCTGTGGTCCCGGCCAGATTGAGAACCTGCTGGGTGGCATGGATAGCCAAAATAGCTGCAACAAGGAAACGCAGGAGAATCAGCACAAAACTCGGCCAAGGCTGATACATAGTGGGCGGCTCATAAGCCACGGGCGCGATCACCACATCGGCACCACGGTCCACCTCCCCCAGTGCCCGTGCACGCGAACGTCGCCTTTCCTCTTCCTCGTCAATGATCACTGCCGAAGATGTCTCAAAGGAAGACTCATAACTGTCCACCGTGGGTTCTTGAACAACAGGTGAAGGTACGACCGGTTGATCCCACATCGCAGGCATGGCATTGTCCCCGGTGAGATCAACCACACCTTCGGGGTACGCCATGGGTGGACTCGGTGGGGCTACGGGAACCTGGGGCGCCCCCTCACCGATCACCGGTGGGGGAAGTGGGGACCCATCTGCTCCAGTGATGGGAGCGCCCATCGGTGGGAGTGGGGGAACCGGTGGGCTCATCGGTGGTTCCGGGGCGGGAGGCACCAGTGGTTGCGCAGTTGGTGGCATCGGGGGCTGCGCAACTGGGGGAATCAGTGGCTCGGTGGCGGGAAGATCCATGGCGTCCGCTGTGGGTTGTTCATCAACTGGTGGCATGTGGGCAGCAAGGTAGTGGTCACCGAGCGGTTGGTACGCACCAATCGGGTCCACACCAGAAGCGATGGGGTCGACATCAGGAGGGGTCGGGTCCACATCTGCGGGGGCACCAGCCACCTCAGCAGCAGTCAACCACCGTGGGCGCGTAGCCTGGAGAGGATCGGCGTACGGTTGCGTCGGTGGCTCACCTGCTCGATCCTCATCAAAGTCAGGTATCTCATCACTGCGATAATCCTGATCGCGACGGTTGGGCCAGTTGCCCAGCATATCCTCACTCATGGTCATCCTTCATCCTTGTGGAAATAAGCTTCTCCCATCCTCCATCGTGTCACGTGAGCGGGTATGGATCCGGGCGACACGCCCGAATTACAGTGAACCCAGGCTCACCAGCATTGCTTCAACAGCGAGTTGAGGCAGAACATTTCCTCTCAAGGCTTGGCGACATTCGCCGATAGCATCGATGTGGTGAATAGAGGATTCCGCAGTAGAGGTGTCGGCTGTTTTGGTCAAAGCCGGGCGAATATCAGTGTTCACTACTTTGGTTTCGTTGCCTGTTTGGATCATGAGAACATCACGGTAATAGCCGGTGAACTCCACAAGAACCGAATCCAACCGGTCACGAACAAACCTTTTAGCTCGAAGCCCCTGCTGCTCTTCGAGGTCTTTGAGTGGTCCTGCTGCCCCACGTGGAATAGATTTTCCTGCCTGTATCCCCAAGGCGGCCCGCAGCTGCTCTGTCTCGGTGGCATCGAGCTCCTTGGTGGCAGCACTGGCCTCCTCTTGGGCTGTTGACACCACCCAGGAGGCAGCTTCGAGACAGGCGCCAATGTTGCCGAGGCGCGAGGGAATAGCCAGGATTTCTTTCCGACGGGCAGCGACGGTGGTGTCTGTCGCGAGGGCTCGTGCTCGACCAATGTGTCCGTGGCAAACTTGGGCAGCAAAACTCGCTTTCTTGGTGGTGATCCCCTCCGATTCGAGCAGGGTGGTGATGGCGGCAAGGCTGGGCGTGACGAGGCTGACTTGTCGACACCTTGATCTGATGGTGGCCAGGACATCATTGGCTGTTGGCGTACACAACATCCATACGGTACGCGGGGAGGGTTCCTCGATTCCTTTGAGCAGGGCGTTGGCCCCCTGATCGGTGATCCGATCGGCATCCTCCACGATGATGACCTGCCATTTCCCCAGTGAAGGAATCATCGCGGCTTTGCGTACGAATTCACGGATCGCCTCAACCCCGATGCTCAATTTTTCGGTACGGACAACAGTCACATCACCATGGGTTCCTGCCAGGACTGTGCTGCAACTGCGACAGGTCCCACAGCCGTGTGTATCGCACTGTAACCCAGCAGCAAAAGCCCTCGCTGCCACTGATCTTCCCGACCCAGGCGGACCAGTGAACAACCAGGCATGGGTCATGGAATGAGTGGAACTGGCGACAGCTCGTTGCAGAGCCGACTGGGCTTGTGGTTGCCCCACCAGTGCGTCCCAAACAGTCATCTAGAGGATTTCGATCATGGGGTCTCCGCCTTGGAGGTTTGAACCCGCCTCGACATAGACCTTAGCAATCTTTCCATCCACAGGTGCAGTGATCTCTGTCTCCATTTTCATGGCTTCCAACAGGGCAACCACATCACCGGCTTCGACCACATCATCGACCTCCACCAGGATTCTGCGAACAGAACCACTCAGTGGAGCTTCGATCACTGTGCCCTTCTCGACCTTGGGTGCCTTTGGTGGTGGAGGGGCAACCCCCATTTCCGCCATGTTGATGATCGGCAACTGCTGATAGTTTTCCTCAGTCTCGACAGCTACCTCGTAGGGGACATCGTTGACAGTCACTTTGAGTTTCATTTTCTTCTCCTATTACCGCAGAGGTAGATGGTTGAGTTGGGCGATCCGGGTACCGCGTACCCACATGTGATTGGGCGCGAAGCGAACCTGATGGACCACTTCCTTGCCTTGATTGACATAGTCAACGACTGCGCCAGCGATAGCGTGAAGGATTTCCTCCTCCACCGGCTCATCGCCGAGCACCTTGACCGACTTCACTGTCGAACCAGCCTTAGCCGTGGGTGCCTTCTTCGAGTTTGTCGTGATCTTCACTTCGTTACTCATCGTAAAACTCCTAGCTCGGGAAGACGCCATGCTTCTTCGGCGGACGCTGTTTGCGCTTGCCAGCAAGCTGTTCGAGAGCGAAAGCCACCTTGCGACGGGTGTCAGCAGGATCAATGATGTCATCAATGAGTCCACGGGAGGCCGCCATGAAAGGTGTCGAGAAGGTCTCGCGATAGGACTCGATCATCTCGGCCTTCTTTGCATCCGGGTCCTCTGCTTCTTTGATCTCACGTGCGAAGACCACAGCCGCAGCACCCTCGGCACCCATCACTGCAATTTCAGCGGTTGGCCACGCGAAGCACACATCGGCGCCCAGGTCGCGGGCAGCCATTGCTAGATACGCGCCACCATAGGCTTTACGCAAGACCACAGTGATCAGCGGTACGGTCGCAGCAGAGTAAGCAAACAGCATCTTGGCACCATGGCGAATGATTCCACCATGCTCCTGGGCGACACCAGGCAGGAAGCCAGGAACATCAACCAGGGTCACGATCGGCACATTAAACGAGTTGCAGAAGCGGATAAACCGTGAAGCCTTATCGGAGGCATCGATATCCAACACACCCGCCATCACAGAAGGCTGGTTGGCGACGATACCGACCGTACGACCACACACACGGGCAAAACCCACCACAATATTCATCGAATACTGGGCTTGAACCTCCAGGAAGTCACCACGGTCAACAATCTTGGCGATCACATCACGTACGTCATAGGCTTTTGTTGCCTCCAAGGGAACAATGTCCCTGATCGACTCATCGGGTGACACATCCATGTCTGGATCAACGATCGGCGGATCCTCGGAATTGTTCTGGGGAAGGAAGCTGAGCAGCTTCTGTGCCACCAGGATCGCCTCGTCATCATCATTGGTGACAAAGTGGATCACACCCGACTTGGCCATATGGGCATCCGGCCCACCCAGTTCCTCCTGGGTGACATCCTCACCGGTGACCTGCTTGATCACACCAGGACCAGTGATAAACATGTTGGCTTTGCGGGTCTGAATGATGAAGTCAGTCAAAGCCGGCGCGTACGCTGCGCCACCAGCACACGGACCACAGATCAACGAAATCTGGGGAACCACACCCGACAACTTCACATTCGCATAGAAGACCTGACCGTACCCAGACAAGGAATCAATCCCCTCCTGTACGCGAGCGCCACCCGAATCGTTGATGAACACGAAAGGATTACCGCTGGTCAGTGCGGCCTCCATCATCGAGACCACTTTCATCGAGTGGACCTCACCAGCGGAACCACCCATGACCGTGAAGTCCTGGCTAGCCACATTCACTGGGCGCCCAAGAACCGTACCCGCTCCGGTGACCACACCATCGGCGGGAGGGTCAGCCTTATCCATACCAAACGTCACTGTTCGGTTTTTGCGGAAGAGCCCCACCTCCTGGAAAGACCCCTGATCGAGAAACAGATCGAGGCGTTCCCGGGCAGTTTTCTTACCACCGGCACGTTGTTTATCCAGGCGCGCTTCACCGCCACCTGCTTCCATCGTCGAGCGCTTTTCAGCGAGCTCCTCGACGAGCTCGGACATATTCTTACCTGTCATAATACTGAGGTCCTTTCGACCTTGACGGCGAGCGTACGCCCGCCCATGGTCACATTGTAGGTGATAGGGGCGACAGGTGTTAGGTCTCCCGACAATCGGGCTTCTTCTTCTGCGTCAACTTGGGCCTGGGTCTTGCCCACATTGATCGGCCCGCGGGGTCTTTCGGTGAAGAATTGCGGGGCAACCGTCGGGAACATGGCATAAGTCAACACGTCTTCATCGCTGCCATCGTTGCCGTCAAGTTTCTTTGTTTCTTCCACTAATCCGTCCCATTCAGGTGGAAGGTGGTCGGCTGGACGGTCGTGAATAGGTTGTTTGCCGGTTTGTTCCTCAGCGATCTTGACCACCTCAGGGTTGATTTCACCATGGGTACGGCCGTAGTAACCCAAGACCAGATCCGCGAATTCTGCTGTCATCGTCTTGTAGCGTCCAAAGAGCACATTAAAGACAGCCTGGGTGCCCACAATCTGAGATGTCGGGGTCACCAGGGGTGGATGGCCGGCGTCCGCTTTCACAATCGGCACCTCTGCCATCACCTCGGCGCGCTTATCGGCAGCCCCTTGTTGTCTGAGTTGGGACTCCATGTTGGACAACATTCCACCGGGGATCTGGGAGCGGAAAATGGCTGACTCGACCAGGGTTGGGGATTCGAATTCGGAATACTTCAGGCGTACCTTCGCGAAATGCTCGCGTACGTGACCTAAGCGTTCCATATCCAAATCGGCGTGATATCCCGTCCCCTCCAGCATGTGGAAAAGCGAACCCGTGGGGTTATGGCCAGGGCCAAGAGACATCGAGGAGATCGCGGTATCCACCACATCGGCGCCCGCTTGGATCGCCGTGTAGAGGGTGGCCATGGTCACCCCGGTGGTGGAATGGCAGTGGACATTGATCTGGGTGTCCTCGCCATAGGTTTCCTTGATGGCGCGAATGATGTCATGGGCTGGTTGGGGGTTGAGAATCGAGGCCATGTCTTTGATGGCGATTGACTGGGCGCCCATGTCGAGCAGCTGACCGGCGAGTTTGAGATAACCCTCCACGGTGTGCACCGGGGAGATCGTGTAGCAGATTGTTCCCTGGGCGTGTTTACCGGTTTTGATCACCGCTTTCATGGCGCGTTCCAGGTTGCGTGGATCATTGAGGGCGTCGAAAACCCTGAAAACATCCATGCCATTTTCGGCTGATTTCTCAACAAACTTGTCGACCACCATATCCTCATAGTGGCGGTAGCCGAGCAGGTTTTGTCCGCGCAGGAGCATCTGAAGACGCGAGTTGGGCATGAGTTTCCTGAAGGTACGAAGGCGCTCCCAGGGGTCCTCGTTGAGGAAGCGGATACAGGCATCGAAGGTGGCACCACCCCAACATTCGACCGACCAGAAACCGGCTTTGTCGATGTTCTCGCAGGCCTCCACCATATCTTCGAGTGCCATCCGTGTGGCGAGCAGGGACTGGTGGGCATCCCGGAGAACCACCTCGGTCACACCAATGATCTTGGGGTTGTCTGGGGTCGTTGGTTGGGAGGACCGTTTGCCAGTTGGTTTGTGTGGTGTCGTCCCTGTTGTTTTGCTTGTTGATGTTGATTGATTGGTAGTGGGGTTCATACCTTCATCTTTCCACTAATTACACCTGCAGGAAGTTTCTTGTCCCTCCCACCCGTGCACGTTCTCGCACCATGTTGCTCCCCCCTGCACGAATGTGCACAAGGGGACGGGGCGTTTGTCACCTCCACCCCCGTCACCCTGCGCGAAGTCGCAGGGCCCAGACTACCCAGTTGACAAACTGTGGAGTCTGGATTCCGCGACTACGCGCGGAATGACCGGGAGGAAATGTGACAAAACAATACCGTCCCCTTTTGTCACGCGCGGAATGACCGGGAGGAAATGTGACAAAACAGTACCGTCCCCTTTTGTCACTTTTGTCACCGCGAGTCGTGACTAGGGCACTGGGTTCTCGGAATCGTACTGGTTGAAACTTGGGGTGGACTTGGACAGCCACGTTGCGCTCAGCACACACAGTCCCCCACCGATGAGGGCGGTCAAACCGAGAGGGACAGCACTCACCGCGCCCAAACCGCGAGCTAGCCCTCCAGAGACGGTACGACCCAGGTTGGGTCCACCAGCAACAGTCACCGTGAAAATCCCCTGCAAGCGACCGCGGAGCTCATCGGGAACAGCAGCCTGAAGAATGACATTGCGGAACACCGAGGACACCGCATCGAAAGCCCCGGCAAGAAACAGAAACACACCAGAAGCTGCGAAAGCCCACCAGATCACAGACTCCGGGTTGGTGGCTCCCACCAGGACAAGAACACCACCAAATCCAGCAATCGAGGCCCCCCATCCAATAACAGTCACAGTCACAGCCAAACCCTGCCGGCGTACCCTGCCCAAAGGCCCAGACAAAATCAGCGTCACCACCATACCCATCGCGATAAAAGACGTCAGCCACCCTGTGGTCATCTTTCCACCCCCGATCATGGTTTCCGCGATCGCGGGGAACAAGGCGACAGGGAAAGCAAGAACCATCGCAGCCAGGTCAAGATAGAAGGTCATACGCAGATTCTTCTTGGTGGCGAGGAACCTGAAACCGTCGATCACCGACGCCCACCCGCGCAGAGGCGCCTTCTGGTCGCTGCGGATAGGCAAAACTGCGGGGAGCTTGAAGATCGCATAGAGGGCGGCGGTGAACGTCAAGGCATCCACACTATAGGTAACCTTGTAGCCGAACATGGCCACCAACCACGCCCCGATGAGTGGGCCCACCATCATTGCTGAGGTCCATGTGGTGGAGTTGAGTGCATTAGCAGCAGGCAGGAGCTTGCGGTCCACGATTCTGGGAATAATGGAGGTACGCGCAGGAGCGTTCACCGCGTTGGCACCGTACTGGATGAACACCATCGCGTACAGGAACCACACATTCTCCAGATGAAACCAGGCCCCGAAAGCCAGCCCGAGGGTGGCCGACCATTGGACGATGGCAGCCACGAGGGCCACGATTCGTCGGTCATGGTTGTCGATGATGGAGCCCCCATAGAGCCCCATGATGACTAGGGGTACGAGAGCAAAAACACCCACCAACCCCACCATGAAACTGTCATGGGTCAGGTCGAAAATCTCTAGTGCCACCGCCATGGTGGTGAGCTGGGCGCCAACCGCAGCAAGGCTCTGTCCCATCCAAAGACGCCGAAACGGTGGAGACTCACGCAAGGGAGTCACATCAAGAAACAGTTTCGCCATCGCAACCAGTGTAGTGCCACCTGCTATATTCTTTTCCTATGGATGACAAGATTTGGTTGCCTGAGTCGGCGTACAAGAAGCTGCGGGAGGAGTTCGATTATATCTCCGGCGAGGGACGCGCCATCATCACCCAGCGCATTGCAGCGGCCCGTGAAGAGGGGGATCTCTCCGAGAATGCGGGATACCATGCAGCTCGGGAGGAGCAGGGGCACAACGAGCTTCGCATCAAGCAGCTTCAGGCCGTACTCGATAATGCTGATGTGGGCCAGGTGGGGCAAACCTGCGACGAGGTACGCCCGGGCACTCTGGTTACTGTCTGTTTCAACTCCGCCCCCAAGGACACAGACACCTTCCTCCTGGGTTCACGGGAGTTGTTGATCCTCAACGAATCCTTGGACGTATCGGTCTATTCCCCCCAGTCCCCCATGGGCGCTGCCATACTTGGATGCAAGGTTGGTGAGCACGCATCCTATATTGCCCCACGCGGCAACGAGATCGCCCTGACAGTACTCGCCATTGAAGGGTTCACCCTGTAACGTCCACCAAGGCCCAGTACGGTGGGTCAGTGGATTCTGCGACTTCGCGCACCTGTCCCCCTGTCACACTATCCCCTGGTTAGACGACTTTGATGGCGGTGTGGCCGAGGACGACACCAACATCGAGGTGGGCCGTACCCTGACCGAGGACAACATCGCTCTCCTCGGGTTCGCAACCCTCCCAGCTGACTTTGCCCACCTGGGTATCGGCGCGCAAACGCACATCGGAGTCTTTGTCAACTTCCACCACCACCTGGCCCGATTCGCACCGAATACGAGACCAGCCCTCAGTGAAACGCCCGGCAATCGTGGCTTGACCAGCTTGGATGACCATATCCGAAACCAGGGATGCGCCAGTGATCGTGGTCAACCCAGCCACCACCCGTACCTTCCCCAAGTGAGGGATGTCTGCCACGGCTAGGGAACCACCCGTCAAATGAATGTCGACCCTCAAAGCGGGATTCACACGTACCGTCAGCTCTTTGCCAATACCGAGTGCTTTCACATCATCGATTCCACGCACCGACCGTACCCAAGAAATGGCATCCATGACACCAGAAAAATCCCGGTCACCTTGGATCAGCAGACTGCCCCCACGACGCTTCACCTGATGAACATCCTCCGCCGATGCACGCGACACACTCGGGTCCGCGATCACTTTCACGCGACGGGCCGTGGCTTTGATGACAACGGTGTCGATGCCATTGATTTTCGGGGCCTTGGGAATGTCAGGCGGTGGGTCCTGGGGAGCCCCAGGGGGCTCTTCTGAGGGCTGTAGAGGCCATTCAGCGGATTGTTCCCTATCCTCGGTCTGCTCGTCCTCCCACGCGGGGCTCAAGGAGTCAATCAATCGTTTTGCTTCGGCAACATCGATGCGGCCTTCTGATAAGTCTTCAAGGATCTGCGCCATCTCACTCATGGGTCTATGGTGGCACATTTTCAACCCTTGTGGGGGGTATCTCCCACTGGCAGGGGGACCAATAGGGGCTAACCCTGGTCAGGAGTAAGCTGGCGACCATGGGTGAAACCGCAGAGAAACCGTCGAGCTCCCGCCTGCCACGCCAGGTGTGGATTTTGGCGGGGGTTGGGTTCCTCATCGCTGTCGGGTTCGGTGTGATGAACCCAGTGTTGCCTGTGTACGCCCGCAGTTTTGGTGTGTCGAGTTTCCTCATCGGTTTAGTGATTTCTTCTTTGTCGATGGTACGCCTGGTGACGATGCCGGCCAGTAGCTGGCTGACCCGGATGCTTGGCCCACGTGAAATGGCTATTGCCGGCAACGTACTGGTTGCTTTCACCACCTTCATGATGGGTATCACCAACTCCTACCTGGGTTTGCTGACCTGGAGGGGGTTGTCGGGTTTTGGTTCCGCCTTGTACGGGGTGAGTTCGATGGCTTTGCTGTTTGCCTCTACTCCCCCACAGATGCGTGGGCGGGCTAGTTCCATCTCCGGGGGCGGTTTCATTCTTGGTGGTATGACCGGGCCAGCGATTGGCGGGCTCATTTCGGCGATCTCTTTGCATGCTCCTTTCTTCTTTTATGCCGGCTCGCTCAGTATTGCTGCAGTCGTTCTCGCTGTTTCTTTGCCACGTACTGGCGCCGAACAGAAGTTGGCTTTGCGTGACAACACTGTGGGGTTGAGGGACCTGGTGAAGGATTCTCGTTTTCGTGCAGTGATCTTGGTTCACTTTGGCACAGGTTGGCAGTCTTTTGGGGTACGCAACATGCTGGTTCCGTTGTTTGTGGTGGAGGCTTTGAAGATGCCAATGTGGTGGGCGGGAATTGCTTTCAGTTGTGCTGCTGTGGCGCAGGCTTTGAGTCTGCATTTTGTTGGATCGGGTACGGATCGTCTGGGCCGGCGTTTCATGATTGTGACTGGCGGACTGCTGACAGCGAGTATGTCTATTGCCCTGGCTTTTAGTGGCAACTATGTCATGCTTGTGATCTGGATGTGTCTCTACTCGGTGGGGGTCTCGGCTACTATTTCTGCATCACAAGCAATGTTGGCTGATGCTGTTCCAGTGTCAGCGAGTTCCGGTATCGCGGCCTATCAGATGGCTGGTGATATTGGACTCATCTTGGGTCCCCTGATTGCTGGTGCTGTTCTTGATGTGTTCTCTCTTGGTTGGGCCTGGGTGCTCGGTGCGATCGTCATCCTGGTTGGTGTGGTCGCTACCTGGTTCACCCCCAGGGGACAGGTACCAATGTCCCACTAGGTGTGACAGGGGGACGGTATGAAAGTCACACACCCAGGGACTCTACCTAACAGCATGAATGTGACTTTCATACCGTCCCCAAGTCACACCACCCCTCCTGTCAGATGGGGTTGTGGCCCCCTTCCAGGGGGTGGAAGGGGGCCACAGGGTGTTGTTGGTTGGAAGTGATAGTTAACGTTTGTTACTGACCGACTACCGTTCCTCCGGTGGGAACCACAGGGATAACGACCTGGAAGGTCTTTGCGATTTCCCCGGAATCAGGGCCGGTGAGTGTAGCGGTATGGGTTCCTCCACTCATATTCTGTGGAATATTGAAGGTGAAGGTCACCGTACCATCGGCATCAGCAATCTGTGTACCCAGATCCAGTGGATCAGAAGTCACCACGAGGCGTACTTCTTCACCAGGCCTGAAGTGGTAACCAGAGACCACCTGGGTTTCTCCTGGCATCCTGGAGGGATGGAGGATTGACATATCCAGTGGAACAGATTGCACAGTCACAGGAGCAGAGATCTCAGAGGTCTTTGTTCCGTCACGTGAATGCTTCTGGGCAGTTATTGCATGCTGTCCATTATCGAGCTTCATCGGTGGGCAAGCCCAGGTGTGATCGGTCTGGATTGTTGCCGTACAAACCTTGGTGCCATCGACGAAGACATCCACGAGGCTACCAGAGTTAGTGGCCGTACCAGAGATCGCTGTTGACAAGCCAATCGTTGAACCATTGGTTGGGTTAGTGATCACTGGCGCATCAACGAACCAGATTTCAATCGGGGAACCTGACTGGGTCAGCTCGATGCCACCAATGGAGGCCTTCACGAAGTGATCCTCATCATTCATCGAGTACACCTGTGCACGATCAGGATCAACAGTCGCTGTTGAAGTAACAGACATCGTTGGTGTGGCCGGGCCATGGAATCTCAACGAGGAAGTATCAGATTCCAGATCGAAGACCGCTCCAGCAACAGGGTTGCCATACTTGTCAAAGGCATAGACACCGATGACGTTCATGTGGCGTTCCTCAGGAGTGGTTCCACCGCGGAGCACATGGGCATTGTTGTCCAGGCGTGCCACGCGAGTCCAGCGATCAGCAGGTGTATCCGGATCAGGATCGCAGCCAGCTTCGATGATGCAGATCTCACCAGTCAAGAAGGTGAGGTCTAGCGGTGAACCGTGATTGGTCAACTCTGTACCAGCCACGGAGGCGCGAGCCTGGTGGGTGGCAGCCAACTTGGCGGTGGCATTGACGGTGCACTGTCCGTTAGCAGCAGTGGTGCAGGTGGGTTCAATCACCAGGTTCGACGAGGCCAGGGCCTTCACGAAGGTGAACTCCACGTTTGCCACAACGTTACCGGTTTGGTCATGGGCATATGCCGTGACCACATTCGGCGGACCATCAACCTTGTTGTTGTTGGTGGTCACAGCCACGCGGGTCTGCTTGTTCGGATCGGTTCCTGGACCAATCGGTTCACAGCCAGCTTCAACCACGCACACCGGTCCGGGTGTGAAGGTGAGGGTAGCGGGGGACCCGACTGGACGTACATCATCGATAGCGACGTTGACGTCATAGTCACCGACCACCATGGAGGTGTACCAAATCACCGAGGAACCGTTTTCACCCAGTGGGTTGATACCGGTCTGGATGGCGATCGGGTCAGCAGCATTCACTCGTGTGGATTCCACGCGAGCGCCCACAACCGGGTTGCCCCACTTGTCGAAGCCCCAGGCGGTGATCCTGTTTTGAGCGATTCCGTTGGCGGTCGAGTTGTTGACCGTCACCTCGATGCGCGTACGCAATTCTGCGGGCAGGTTTGGATCCACGGGATCACAGCCTTCAGCCTGCGAGCAGACATCGTCGGCTCTCCAAGCGCGTGAAGCTGTCGCAGCTGTTGTGCCAACGTAATTCACCGCAGTTCCACGCAGGCGCATACCAATGTTGTAGGTGCCCGCCTTGGTGGAATGGATGGTGATGGAACATGTTCCAGCAAGATCGGTCATGCACGACCATGAACTTGGGTTCGGTCCTGGTACCGGACCATCGGGGTCAACCGAGAAGGTGACCACAGCGTTGGGTACGAGGATGTTGCCCGAGTCACGTACGATGGCGGTTGCCGTGTAGGTGTTCTCGGGGTCTTCACCGACGACCAGCGGACCAGCGGGGGTGATACTCCACTGTGAATGTGCTGGGTCGCCTTCACCTGAACCGAAGTACAAGGTGATGGGGGAACCCTTGGGGGTCATCCCAGCAACCGTGACATCGGCGCGGTATTCGCGAACCACTGTCGCGGAATACCAGATGGTTGAGATTCCACTAGCATTCGTTGGTGCGATATCGGACTGAATGGTCAATCCGGTTTCACCAGTAACCATGGCGGATGCCACATCCAAATTCGGAATCGGGTTATCGTACTGGTCAAAGGCCCAGACAGTGGCAATGTTGTGTTCTTCGCCGTCAGCCATCGCCTCACCATAGGTGACTTCAACTCTGGAATTACAGGTTGGAGTAACGCATAGTGGACCAGGGGTGAAGGTCGCGCTCACACGGTTGCTGATCTCGCGAATATCAACCTTGCCGATGATCTCGTAGGTGGTTGCCTTCGTCGAGGTCACGGTGACCTGACAGGTTCCGTCGGCTCCTGATGTGCAGGAGGCCTGCGGATTGAAGTTCAACCCTTCACCGGATTCGAAGGTGACCTGAATACCCTCAACTGGGTTGTTGCTGGCATCCCTCAGGGTTGCGGTCACTGTGAAGTTGGACGCTACCACCTGGGAGGTGGTGGGGCTGATCGCCAACGTCGAGTTTCCTGGGGAAACCGGACCGGAGGCGAAGTTGAGCGTGATCTGACCGTCAGTACGCGGTGTCGTGGCACCATAGCTCAAGGCACGTGGTGCGGGGGTGCCATTCAAATTAACTATCGCAGTGTACTGACCCTTGGTCGAGGTGCGATAGTCGATGTACGCCAAACCGTCAGTATCTGTCGTGCTTGCACGATAGGTCGCATTGATATGGGTCGCTGACGGTGTCGTGGTGATGGCCACGCCACTGACAGGGTTTCCATAGCAGTCATAGGCATAGACCTTGGCTGTTTCTGGGGCTGTCCCATTGGCTTCGGCACCAGGGGTGAGAACCTCAACGCGCGTCAGGTTGTCGGGATCTACCGGTGTTGGTGTCATAGGTGGCAGACACAGTGGACCAGCCTCCCAGGCAACAGTCTTGGGGCTGCGCTTGGTGTTGTCATTATTGCCTTCAATGTGCTTGAGACCATTCTGCCCTTCAGTCACCTTGCCACTGATTTCTGCTGAGGTGACGAGCAGGGAGCTGACCGTCACCGAGCACTGGCCCTGCCTATTGGTCATGCAGTACGTCTCACTCAACTCAGCAAGACTGCCCGAATCGAGTGTGAACTCGACTCGCTCGTCTTCGAGCTGGAGATTGTTATTATCGCGAATGGTCACGGTCACTGTGTAGCTGTTGCCCACAACGATTGGTGAATTCGGATACACAGACATCTCAGACTTGGCAGCACTGGCGTCACCAGTGGTGAAGGTGATGTCGCTCATGACACCCGTGGGTGGGCGCAGATCGTCAATGAAGCCTTCAGCGGTGTACACACCCTTCTTGGTGGATGTCCAGTAGACCATGGCTTCACCATTGGCGTCTGTGGTGGCCGTCTGGGTTGCAGGATCCAGCTCACCCATCAGGGCAAGGTCAGTGGTCTTGTCTTCGACATAGACTCTGGCACCCGGGACAGGGTTGTCGTACTGGTCACGAGCTGTTGCCTTCGCAGAGTTCTTCGATACGCCATCAGCGAGCCGGTTATTATCCTCGATTGCGAAGGATGAATGCTCAGCACTCACACCACCAGGGATGAATTCCACAGTGGGCTTCTGGTTGATGGTCACACCCATGGCTGTAGCGGTCACCGTGAACGTACCCACCTTGTAGGAGGTGGTGTTGAACTTGTAAGTGCCCAGAGGGTTTTCCTGCATTGGATTATCCGAATTCAGGATGGTCATGTCCGGCAGACTCGGGTTTTCACCAACAATGGTCACACCCGTGCCTGCTTCATTCGGCAGCCCGGAGATCGGGTTCTCGTTGGCATCCATCACCTCAACAGTGACCACAACGGTGGAACCCGCTGTTGTCCTGTTTGGATCAACACTCACCTTGGACTTGTTCGGATCCACGGGGCCAGCAACAAAAGCGATGGCCTCATCGGAATCAACCTGGTCCCCATCAAGATGCAGGGTAGCGGTGTACGCGCCTGCCTTGGTGGAGGTGTATTGCACGGTGTAGACACCGTTACCCGCATTGAACACCGGCGATGAGATGGTGACACCAGCAGGCGTCACAGCCCAGATGTACTTGTTCAGTTGCTCGGTAGTGAGATTCGGAAGGAGATTCCTGTTCTCGTCGCGGGCAACCAATTCACCAGTCCACGACTCAGAGCCATCAGCGATCACCTTAGTCTTGGTGGTGTCGGTGATGTAAACCCGGAAATTGGATTCCTCAGCATTAGGTTCTCCTGCTTCCCAGGTGATTTCTACTGGGGAACCGTTGATGTGATCTGGTGCTCCGTTACCCTCAGCAACCTTTGCTGACAGGGCAACAGTTTCAGCCTTCAAGTTGGTGATCGTGACAACAGCTTTACCTTGGCTGTCAGTCTGCACCACACTCGGTGAAGGAACGATCACTGCATTATGGCTTCCCACAGGATCAACAGGCGCCAGTGAGAAGTTCACATCGCGTCCATCAATAGGATTATCGAAATCATCAACAATCGTTGCTGTTGCGGTGGCTGTTGAACCCACACCCAAGGTGGTGTGATCAACGACCAGTGTCGACTTCTCCCAGGAAACTTCACCATAGGTGAAGGGGATCGGCAACTCAGAGACGGTGTTGGCATCATCTGCGTAGATCGTCTGAGCGCCCACTTTGAGGCTTGCCATAGCGGTCTTATTGATGTTTTCTGTGGTGAAGGTGATTGAATAGGAACCATCACCGTTGTTGGTCACACTGGACTTATCGATCCCAGCGGGAACAGTCCAGGAGATTGTGGATACATCAATGTTCTTAATAGGATTCCTGAATTCATCCATGGCATAGAGGGTGCCCGTGTAGGCATCTGTACCATTGGCGACCAACCAAGTGCTCTCATCACTCATGTCCGCTGGCGGATCAATCTCAAAATAGGATTCTGGTGATAATACATCCGCAACGAACTCAACTGTTGCTGGCGAACCAGAAACCTGAACTGGGGCTGTTCCCACAATGACGGTGGCAGAGATCTCGTCTGTGTATTTCTTTGCCTGTGTTGAGGTTAGTGTGATGAAGCATTCACCTTGAGCATTCGTCTTGCAGGTGGTTGATGTCAACACAATGTCAGAAGATGTCTTCGCAAAAGTCACATCCACATTGGGGAGGAGCTGACGATCACTTGTACGGACAATGACCTTGGCAGTGATATCGAGGCTCACCACTTGGGTGTCAGGATATGCCGGAGTCATGATGAGTTCTGATTCTTCAGGATCAGGATTCGGCGCGAACACTACCTCAATAACGGTGTCCATGTTCAACTCAGGTGTATAGGTGAACGTCCAATCCAGTCTGTTGGCTGACGGTGCGAACGCTAGCGTATCTAAGAGTTCACCGGTTACGAAGTCTTTAACGAGAACCTCGGAGACAGTCCAGGTCGTGTCTGGAACTGTTGCTGTCATACTGACTGGTGTGTTAGCAGTAGCAACCACACCTGTTCCATATTTCAGGGTTGTTGTAGTTCCAGGGAAAGCTTGTCCACCAATAGTAAAGTCAGCGGTTCCGGCAAGCGTACGAGCTGCAGGGGTATAAACCGAGTTACCAATGTTGACCAAGTAGTCCTCAACTTCACCGGGGGTCACCCAACGAGTTGTCGAATAGTAATCGCCTGAGGCGTTCGTTGGTGTATTGATAGGCACGGTGGACACATCTGCACGGAAATGCATTTGACCAGTTCCGGAGGTCACCGAGGGATTCCACGTCCCCGATGCAGTGCTCCCTGACACGGTGGGGGTCCAGGTGGCAGCCGTGTTCCATGTGGTGTTGCCCACGCCTGTGTTCCAACCACTGACCTTGGCCGTCGATACCGCAGTTCCACCCAATGTACCTACCAAGGTGTAGTCACGCGAACCCAAGAAAGCATGATTGGCCATGAGAACATTGCCCGCGTACGACTCAACGAAAACACCATCATCGGTGCTGTTGTGGGCAGTGTTATCGGTGGCTGGTGCCGCATAAGAACCAAGTTGGCTACCCAACCAGATCTGAGGGCTCACACCATTAATGTGGGCAGGGGCTGTCGGACCGGTGGCCGGCCCGGCTGCTGAATCACCATACGAACCACGAGTGGTAATACCGAAGTTAGCTTCGGCTACTTCACGGTCAGAGGTGACATGGATTTCAGTGTAGTACGACATGTCAGCGGGCTGAGTGCCCTTGTCTGTGCCACTAGCAGAATCGCTGGTTGGAAGATCAGCATCATCATGAGGTTGTGCAACAGCGCCAGAACAAGCTCCGCCAGCCTTGGTAGTGATATCGCCTTGAATACATTTTGCAGTAGCAGGGTTGAGTGTTCCCCCACCAGAGGCAAAGGTTTGAGTGGCATTGACATCTGCGATCTTGGGCTCAACAAGCCTGATGATGTAATCGCCGGGACCACCAAGCAAGAAGGTGTAGTCACCAGCGGGGCCACTGACCTCAGAACTCTGGAAAACATACTGACCATCGTTTTGGTCTTTCATGTACAAACCAATTCTCTGTCCACCAATACCTGAATTTCCAGCAATAGATCCGTTCGCTTCGGTGTCATTGTAGACAACACCCTCCACCACGAAAGCGGTCTGCCCGGAACCCATATCCTGAACATAGGTAGGACTTAAGGTGCCACTTCCGGTACCACCAACATTCTTCACTTGGCCAGTCATGGGGTTAATGGCCAAAAGAGCAGTGTTGTTAAACATGGTAGCATAAAGGATACCTTCGTAGAAGGCCATGCCATAGATCATGTTGACAGTGGCAGTACTGGTGAAAGTGTAAGCTGCGCCAGTTGCTGATTCACCCGGATGCCGAGTCAGGTTGGTAACTAGATTGTATTCCCACGGTCCGTTTTCATTCGGCTCAACACGCACCAACCACAGCCGGTTGCCGCTGCCAAGCCCATAGGCGGGAGCCCCATTAGCAGAGAAAACAAGAATATACGCCTGCCCCTTGGCATCGAGTGCCATATCAGAAGCAACGTAGCTCGTTCCACCACAGCCATCTGTGCCATTAAAGATATTGTCGCCACCACTCTTTGGCTGAATTCGACCAGAGAAGTTATAGTTCAAGCTTTCTGGATCAAAAACCATCATGCGATAGTTCAAGTTGAGGCCTGAACATTCCCCACCCGAAAAGAAGATTTCACCCGTTGATTGAATAATCTCGCCTCCGGACCAGTAATTGTAGGCCGACATATTTGTGGGATCACTCGAATTGAAAAAGTACGGGGAGGGGACCGGAATCACCTCTGGATTGGTTTCACCCTCAGCCACGCGATAGACCAGAACATTATTGGTTGGGATGTTAGTAGGGTAATTACCATTCAACCCAGTAGACGTAGAGTCAAATGCCCAGGACCACATATACGCATACTTTGTTCCACGTTGACCATATGGGTCGGCATCGATTGCCAAAGTCGACATCCACTGTCCCGCAGGACCAAGTCGAGCGCCACCATTACCGTTAGCAATGAGGGTCACTGTCCCATTGGTGGGAGCAACACCACCTGTGGCATAGTAACCCACCCAACCATTGGTTGTGGACATGCCTGTGGGCGCATTTGTGCCGCCACCATACGAGGAACCATACAAAGTGTGATGGTCAATTGGTGTCATGGGAGCCGAAAGAACTCGAGCGCCTGTACCCGTGTCAGTTGTCCATCCCCAACCCCACGTCCCAGAAACCTGAGCATCCGCATCAGGGGCTGTCGGCGGTTGACTAAGAATCAGTGTGGACATGATCATCACAAACGCTGTGATCATAGCCATCGGCTTAGCGATGGTACGCAGCCATCCTGTATTCGTCTTCTGTACGTTCAATGTACTATTCGATTGCATTATATTACCCTTTCGGATATATGGTCACGAATCAGAGAAAAGGCATGCCACAGTGGTCTTCTGTTGCGGCTACCTTAGTAATTTCCCCAACTCCCTTGTCAGTATTTACACCTACCCACCAGCAGGCGTACGCCAAACACTCCCGTTTTGGCTGTCCCTACTCTTCCATAGTGGAGGGGTTTAACGCAAGTTTGTCACAAATTGAGATGAGTAAAACTCGGAAAATCACCGTGAGAAAGAAATGGGGGTCCATACCGAGATACAGACCCCCTCAACAACAAGGCACTGGGAGGCGGGCCTTGCCGCTGTCTTGGGTGTGGTTCAACAAGCCACAATGGACTCAACTCCCCACGGCGATAGTCTGCAGCTACCCCACTTCAGCTATCAATGTTGAGCCATCGTAGCACAGCAGAAACCAAACAAAGAACATTGCTTGATTGTTGGGCTGGGGTGTGTTTTTCAGGGTTCGTCACCGATGTTTGTGGCAAGGGTGGGCGGGAGGAAAAGAGTGGAATCCACCAGGCGTACACCCTGGTCTCTCACAACATTGACAAGGTGTTTTATAGGTACGCCCGCGAGCTTTGCCTCGGGATCGACCTCCAGCCACGGGATGAGAACAAACCCCCGATTGGTCGCGCGCGGGTGCGGAATAGTGAGACGCTTTGTAGCGTACTGCCCGTTCCCCAGGGTAATAAGGTCGATATCAAGAGTGCGAGAACCGTGAGAAATCTCACGTGTTCTTCCGCAGATTTCCTCAATTTCCTGTGCCCTGTTGAGCAAAGCCAGAGGATCGAGAGCTGACTCAGCGATGAGGACAGCGTTCAGGAAGTCCGGCTGCGCCACCTCCGATTGGGGAGTCGTCTGGTAAACCGAGGAAACGCGAACAGCTCGAATCCCTGGTGTCGAAGCCAGCGCCGACACCGCAAACTGCAGAAACTCCCCACACGGCTCAATGTTAGAACCCAGTGAAAACACACAGGTACGTGAGGTCGCGGTAACCGTCACACTGGGGAGATGCCCCACTGTCCCGCACTCATGTGACAGGGGGACGGTATGAATTGTCACACCCTGACTATGAACCGTTTCCGTGGTCACTTTCGCTGGTGGGTGTGACAATTCATACCGTCCCCCAGTCACGGTGAGGACAACGTCGGTGAACTCCACCTCCAAGGGAGCCTGGGGTTTGTGGAGACTGAGACGTACGTACTCGAAACCGAACTGCTCGAAGAGACGCTCGATGATTTGGTAGGCAAGAGTTTCGATGAGATCCACGGGGGTGCCCGAGAGTTGCTGGATCACACAATTCGACACCTCAGCGTAATTAGCTGTGTTCTCCAGGTTGTCGGTGGATGCTGCCACACCCATGTCAGACCACCAGGTGAGATCCACGGTGAACGGTTGACCGTCGGTGCGCTCATGATCGAAAACCCCATGATAAGCCCAGGTGGTGATCCCTGTGACCTCCATCCGGTCCAGGGTCTCCATGCGCTGCAGATCAGTCTCAGTGATTGGCCTCATAGTTTCACCCCAAGATCAACACTCTGGGTTGATGTGGATTCTGGACCCTGCGAGTCGCTTCGCTCCGCAGGGTGACGGGGAAAGTAGGTGCTTTGCTCCGCAGGGGGATGGGGGGTGTTTTCGTCACCTCCTGCGTCATTCTGCGGAGCGAACGGACTCGCAGAATCCAGACTCCGCAGTCGGACAACTGAGGAGTCTGGACCCTGCGACTTCGCGCAGGGAGACGGCGTGGGTGCAGCACAGGGAGACGGTGCGGGTGCAGCGCAGGGAGACGGTGCGGGTGCAGCGCATGTGGAAGGTGACAGGGGGACGGAGCGTTTGTCACAGGGGGACGGGGCGTTTGTCACATGCTCAGGTGACAGGGGGACGGAGCGTTTGTCACAGGGGGACGGGGCGTTTGTCACATGCTCGGCGACATTGTGGACTCTGAGACCCCATACCCCGTGGTGTGCCAGATGATGACCCACCTCCACTGAAGCGGAATCCCGCTCATGAGGTTCGGTGGCACATGCGACAGATGGGGACGGGGGTGTTTTGACACATTCCTGGGACAAAACAGTACCGTTCCCATCTGCCACACAAGACTGTGCAAGGAACCTCTTGCGGGAAACACCCCACAAGGTTGGATAACCGAGCGACTGGATCTGATCCACGCTTGCAATAAGTTCCCAGTTTTGTTTGTTAGTCTTCCCAAACCCGATACCTGGGTCGACGATCAGTAACTCAGGGTTTACCCTGGACTCCAGTGCAACCCGGATGCGCCTAGTCAGTTCAGCGCGTACCTCCTCCACCACATGTGTGTGAGAGAAACCATGATCAAAGGGTGTCGACCAGTGCCCAAGAACGTACCCCACCTGATGCTTCGCGACGACATCGAGTATCCGCGGGTCTGCCAGACCACCCGACACGTCATTGATCAGTACGGCACCTGCTGCGATCGCCTGCTCGGCCACCACTGCGCGTACCGTATCTACACTGACAGCAATCCCCTGCCCCGCCAGCGCTTCCACCACCGGGATCACCCGTGCCAGCTCCACGGACTCACTGACCCTGGTCGCACCAGGACGGGTGGACTCCCCACCCACATCGATCAGGTGTGCACCCTGGTTGGTGAGGTCCACACCCAACTGGATTGCCGAGGTGATGAGGCAGGACACATCTAGCGAACCACCACCATCGGAGAAAGAGTCAGGGGTCACATTAACGATCCCCATCAAGCGGGTCGGCCCCTCGGTTAACAAACTGTCGATCGTGGAACTGTGTTGACTGGATTCTGCGACTTCGCGCAGAAAGACGGGCGGTGGAGTTGGGCTGCCGAGTCTGGATTCTGCGACTTCGCGCAGAAAGACGGGCGGTGGAGTTGGACTGCCGAGTCCGGATTCTGCGGCGGACACGGCTCTAGCGTCCCTGGGGGGCGGAGATCAGGCTCATAGCCTCGGCCCGCGTTGTTGGGTTGAGCAGGGCACCGCGTACTGCTGAAGTGACGGTACGTGAACCCGGCTTGCGAACTCCGCGCATCGACATACACAGATGCTCGGCCTCGATGACCACGATCGCCCCGGCGGCGTTCAAACACTCCATGAGCCCGTCGGCGATTTGGGTGGTGAGCCGCTCCTGCACCTGGAGCCTCTTCGCATACACATCCACCAACCGCGCGATCTTCGACAATCCCACGATCTGGCGATTCTTGCCCGGAATATAACCCACATGAGCCAGCCCCGTGAACGGTACGAGATGGTGCTCGCAATAACTCCACAACTCAATATCGCGAACCAGGATCATCTCCTGATGATCGATATTAAAACGAGTCCCCAACACCTCATCGGGTTCCTGGTTCAACCCGGCAAAAGCCTCCTCATAGGCCCTCGCCACCCGCGCTGGAGTGTCAACGAGACCCTCACGATCGGGGTCCTCACCGATCCCGATCAGCAATTCGCGGACAGCTGCTTCTACACGGTGAGCATCAAACATGGGCATCTCCTATTTCTTCGTGGGGGGAGGGAAATCATCAGGAGACTGGGGATCAATCCAGGTTCCCGGCCCCATCGGTTCGTCGGTTTTCGCCGGGGGTGCCTCCGCACCGTACTTCTTCGCTATTTCCTCCAGCTCCTGGGCGCGCGCCGCAACCACCGAGCCACCATCCCCCTGAGAAGGCTCCTCGGGTTTCACCGAAGAATCCTCACCCAGATCATCCAAGTCAGGTTCAGGTACGTCCGGTTCTGGAATAGGTGGAACACTCGATGGTTGACGAGTTGGTGAACCCGTCCATGCTGGGCGCTCGGGGCGCAACTTCAGGGGCTCGAAAATCTCAGCCACCTGTTCCTTCACCAGGGTCTCCTGATCCAGCAACTGGCGAACCAATTCATCCAAAATCTCCCGATTCTCCACCAAAGAATCAAATGCCTCCTGGTGGGCTGTATTAATCAGCGACGAAATCTCAGCATCAATCATGGCCGCGGTCGCCGGGGAAATTGTGGACGGATTCGACATTTCCATTCCCACAAACGGCTCATGATCACCCGCGCCATAACGTACCGCCCCCAAAGCCTCCGTCATCCCGAACTGGGTCACCATCGCGCGAGCCAACTTCGTGGCCTTCTCAATATCATTACCAGCGCCCGTGGTCGGATCATGGAAGATCAGCTCCTCCGCCGCACGCCCACCCAGGGTGTACGCCAACTGGTCAAGCAACTGCCCGCGGGTTTGGGAATACTTGTCCTGATCGGGCATGACCATCGTGTAACCCAGGGCCTTGCCGCGCGGAAGAATCGTGATCTTCTGCACCGGATCATTGCCCGGCATCGCAGCCGCCACGAGTGCGTGACCAGCCTCATGGTAGGCGGTGATCAGGATCTCCTTCGAGTTCATGATGCGCGTACGCTTCTGGGGCCCAGCAATCACACGGTCAATAGATTCGTCCAAAACAGAGTTAGAAATCTTGGTGAGGTTCGTACGCGCCGCCAGAAGAGCCGCCTCATTGAGCACATTCGCCAAATCAGCTCCCGTGAATCCTGGGGTACGCCGGGCCACCCCCTGCAGGTCGACACCCTCCTCCAGGGGCTTGTCCTGCGCATGTACTTTCAAAATCTTGAAACGCCCCTTCAAATCGGGGGCATCCACCGCGATCTGGCGATCAAAACGCCCCGGACGTAGAAGCGCAGGATCAAGAATATCGGGACGGTTCGTTGCCGCAATCAGGATCACACCACTATGCTCATCGAAACCATCCATCTCCACCAGCAACTGGTTGAGGGTCTGCTCACGCTCATCATGGCCACCACCCATACCAGCGCCACGGTGACGACCCACAGCATCAATCTCATCAATGAACACGATCGCTGGCGCATTATTCTTCGCCTGCTCAAACAAGTCACGAACCCTCGAAGCACCCACACCCACAAACATCTCCACAAAATCCGAGCCAGAAATCGTATAGAACGGAACCCCAGCTTCACCGGCAACCGCGCGCGCCAACAAAGTCTTGCCCGTACCCGGAGGACCATAGAGAAGAACACCCTTGGGAATCTTCGCCCCCAGCTTCTTGAACTTCGCAGGGCTCGCCAGAAAATCCTTGATCTCCTGGAGCTCCTCGACAGCCTCATCCACCCCAGCGACATCATCAAAAGTCGTCTTCGGGGTGTCCTTGTTGGCCATCTTCGCTTTCGATTTCCCGAAACTCATGGTCCGCCCACCAGGGCCACCAGCCATGCTCATCATGAAAAAGATCAAGAAAATAATGAACAGAATAGGGATAAACCACGACAGCGCGGTCTCCCAGAATCCACCGGTCGCATTGATGCCATTCCAATTATCAATAGTGCCCTGCTCGGCTCGCTGGTTGAGGCGTTCAACAAGCTGATCTGCGCCCTGACCCACCCAGTAGGCTTTCACCTTGCAGGGAACCGGTTTGCCCGACAGGAACACATTCGGGTCGCAGGTTTCGGGTGCCCGGGTGATCTCAATCAGCTGGGATTGATCAGTGAGAACAACCTCCGTCAGCGGGGATTCACCCATGATGATGGCGATCGCCTCAGAGGTGGGGATCTCCGTGGCTGATGGTTGCGCCCTGACCGTACTGATAATGGCGCCAACCACAAAGATCGCAACCATGATCCACAGCAGGGGGCTTCGAATGAGGGCTTTCAGAAACTTCATAGGTGATGGTTCTCGCTGTCTAAGTTTGAGGTGTGGATGGTGTTCACGAATAAACGGCAGGATTGAGGATACCCAGACCGCGCAGGTTTCTGTACCTGCCCGCATAGTCCAGCCCGTACCCGACAACAAAATCACTAGGAATATCGAAGCCTAAATACTTCACTTTCACCTCTTTGCGGGCCCGATCGGGTTTGCGGAATCCCGCGCACACTTCGATGCTCGCCGGGTTGCGCGATTTCAGGTTTTCAATGAGGTACGACAGGGTCAAGCCGGTGTCCACGATGTCCTCCACAATGAGTATGTGACGCCCCACGACCGAGGTGTTGAGGTCCTTAAGAATCCGCACGACCCCCGAGGATGCCACCCCCGAGCCATAGGATGAGATCGCCATCCAATCCATTTCACAATGAATCCTCATCATGCGGCTCAAATCAGCCATGACCATCACAGCACCACTGAGTATCCCCACCAGCAACGGTTGGAGACCGTTGTAGTCGCGATCAATCTCGGAAGCCAGTTGAGCGATCCGCGCAGTGATCTGCTCTTCAGTTAACAGTACGGCGCTCAGATCGCCAGAAACATCATCGATATTCACATGGGCAACTCTACCTTGGTTAGCTGGTGCACTGGGAGAAAAAAAGGGGACGGGGCGTTTGTCACATTCTGACAACAATTGTTGTTCGACCGGACGTGTTTCATCATCTTGGGTAGTGATGGGGTGGAGGGAAATGTGACAAACGCCCCGTCCCCTTTTTGTCGTCCTTATTGTCACGCACCTCAGAGGACTGACATGTGTCGAAAATGGACCGTCCCCATGTGGGGGAAATGTGAGACGATGGTGTGTGAAACCAAGGAGATGAACATGGCTGAACTGAAAGACCAACTACGTACCGACCTCGTCGCAGCAATGAAAGCGAAAGATTCCTTCACCACCGGCGTACTGCGCATGGTGATCGCAGCGATCGCCAACGAAGAGGTCGCCGGCGATGAAGCCCGGGAACTAAGCGCTGACGAAGAATTGAGCATCATCACCCGCGAGGCCCGCAAACGCCGCGAATCAGCTGAAGCCTACGAAGCCGGCAACCGCATGGACCTGGCTGACAAGGAAACCCGCGAAGCCGAACTGCTGGCGAAATATCTCCCTGCCCCCCTCACCGAGGAAGAACTGGACGCCATTGTGGCTGAAGAAGTCGCCCAAGTTGAGGGTGCTACTATCAAACAGATGGGTCTCATCGTCAAAGCAGTCAACGCCCGCATCCAAGGACGCGCCGAGGGTTCCCTCGTGGCCGCCAAAGTGAAGGCAGCACTTCTGTAGGTCCCCCCTGGATGCTCGATGAGTTGGCAGGTGTTCAACCAAGCAAAACTCGGCGAAGTTCCCTGTGCGCAACCGCAAACCCGGAGCTCCTATGCTTCAACTGTTTTCCTAGTTTCCGGGCCAGGAGATAGACCACCTTCTCTAGTTCTGTCATGCTGTAGAGCTGTTGTTTGGTCAGGATGATTGGGGGATAGCCCATAACCGACAGCAAATTCCTACGCTTGGAATCACGGTAGATTTTCTCTGCCCCCGAATGATACTGCTCACTGTCGTACTCCACTGCCAGCTTCTTCTGCTCCCACAGCAGATCGCATATGTAATACATCCTGTCAGAGCTTTTCACGGTGCTCTTTGATGGCTCCACTTTGACATTGAGGCTAGGTTTCGGCAGACCAAACCCACCGAGCCGGTATGGCAATGTCAGGAGCATAACCAAAATGGTCTCCATCGGAGATCCCGAGTTGTCGATGACATAACTCAAGGCCCGACCAGCCTTGACATGCCCCCTGACGTCTTTCATCTGTGTGACAAAAGTAAGGAGTCGAGTGGTGGTCGTTAATTGCTGATGGTTGTATGTGGCGTCCCTATCTGGGCATGCCCGACTATATGAGCCGCAGAATTCGAATCCGAGCTCAATCAGCTTGACGAGCGGAAGCTGGCTGGCCATCTGGAGAAAGCAGAATTCCGGTGTGCTCACAAATAAACCACCACCAACACAGCAAAATGAATTGTTAGGCAGCCGGCTACTATAGACATGCGGTCGTACCTTGGAGGAGGGACGCCTGGCACTGCTCGTCGCCAACGCAATGTCTACAGGAATTGAATACCCGTGTAAACGATTCCTGATGAACGTACTGTCGGGTGAAAGAGTGGGGAGAACTGTCTGGCGCTGTCGCTGGCTATCACGGGTCCTGCCACGTGACCGCCAGTAGTGCAGTGCCGATTCATGGGTAAGATAAACATTCATACCGTAACAGTGTGAGTTTTTATCCGAAAGTGTTGTTAATGTACGATTTTTTTCCAAGATTCTTAGGAAAATGGCCAATGAGGGGCTCTAGGGAGCGTTCTGACGGGGAAAAATCGTACATTAGGGCCCATCTGGGATAAAAACTCCTGATTCGCGTGTACGGCGTACTCTAGTGGAGCGAGTGACGGGAATCGAACCCGCATTGACAGCTTGGGAAGCTGTTGTTCTGCCATTGAACTACACTCGCGTGGATCACCAGCATATCAGTCCGTTCCGGCGAGGGACTTGGTGCTGTTGGCATCTGTGGCGGAGGATACGAGATTCGAACTCGTGAGGGCGTGAACCCAACCCGCTTTCCAAGCGAGCGCCATAGGCCTCTAGGCGAATCCTCCGTCAAGGATCATACCGAATTTCAGGGGATTGACGCGAACTCGGGCTCCGGCAGGCAACACAAAAGGTACGCCCCCGTGTGCTTCTAGAGCAGTAGAATATCCATGTCTGCGGTAAGACGAGGGGAGCACAAGGGGATTGATCTTTGTGCTCCCCCTCTCCGACCAGTGTGTGCTTGCACTGGATTTTCATGGGTAGAATGGGTGGCGGTCCCCGTACGGCGGTATCTCCCCTAACTCCTCCAGGGCCGGAAGGCAGCAAAGGTAAGGGAGCTCTGTCGGGTGTACGGGGCCACTTCTGTTTCTGTGACAGTTAATACCGGCCCCATCTGTCATCTCAACAACTGCTGGGCTTGGTGGTACTGCCATGACCAGGCTGTCCAGGGGGCTTGGCCGGGGGGTTCTTCTTCGAGTCGTTCCCTAAGTACCCGAGCGGCTTTTCCACCAACTGCCCGGGTTGAGTGGTTGTCACGAAGATCGACCAGAGCAGGTACGGCTGCATCGGAGAGTGAACCGAGATACTCCACATCGAGGGTGGTGGTCGTACCACTGAGATAGCGGTCCACGTTGAACCGGGCGATTAAACCATCAGTGTTGGCCCAGCTGAGAGCCAGGAAAGCGATCCCTGTAACGATGACTATGGGGGTGCCGACACGGAACCGGCGCAGATGCCAGATCATCAGCAAAGCGAACACCAGGAACATCACCACCATGAACCAGGTGGTGTAAACCCGCAATCGAGTCAACCCATACACCGAGCTGTAGAACATCATTTTCGCGATTGATGCGACCACCATCACCAGGGTCAAACCCGACATCAGGGCGCCGAGGATTCTCAAACTTGGGGGGTACGCGCCGGGTTCGCGTTTGGTGAACAGATAGATGAATCCCAAGATGGCCAGGTTGATTCCAGCTAGTACGGCTAATTCAAAGAATCCGCGTCGGGCGAAGTCTGCGTGAGAGAATCCCGCCGCTTGGGGGTTGGCGAGGGTTTGAACAAGATTAGACATCATTGCTGCAATGAAGATCCCGTAAACACCAACCAGGAACCCTAGCGGAGCCACAACCCCGGAACGATTGATTGCTCTGATCGATCGAGCGAACGTCAGCAGGGAGGCAGGTGTCAAACGATCAGTTCCACGCTGGTGCGCATTGCCGTACGCCAGGGCGAAAATATAGATTCCCACGGGCAACCCGAGAAGAAAATACAGTAGATAGGAACCGATCGACAGGTTCTCGAGCCAGTGCCCGAGGCCCTCCATCCATCCAGCGAAGGTACTATCAGCTTCAACGAGGAGCGACAGGACAACCACAAAGATGGGGATGGTCACGAGCAATCCGAGGAAACCAGCCATCGTGGAGGAGACCCGGCGACCATCTGAGCTTGCCGAGCGTAACCCCGACCACCACGAACCAACGTTAGCCCAGGGAATGATCATGGATTGGTTGACCGCGTCAGCGCCGGACAGGGTTCCAGGGACGACCGTGAGGGTGGTCTGACCGGCGTACCCATTCCACACAACAAACCCGGCAAGCAGGAAGGCCCCGAGGAAGAAATGCACTGGTGTGTTGGCGAAGATAGCGAACGGAAGGGCACCTAGTACGACCAGGATGGTGGCCACCCAGAAGGGTCGGGTCAGTGGTACTTTCTTGGCCCGCAGGTAGATGATCACAACCACCAGAAACAAAACGAAGAGGCAGGTCACTGAGACACCGGGAAAATAGTAGGGGGTCTGTGTTGTGCGCGGTAGAGCCTCTGGGTTGATGTTGATAACGTTGCCTGCCCGCGGCATCAACCAGTTCCAGGTGAGAAACCCGAGAAGAATCACCACGAAGGCGAATAGTGTCTCCGTGATTCCCACCACGTACGGGGTCTGTGGCTTCGGAGGTTTCATGGTTGTCATGGGGTACGGGTAGGGCAAAGCGGTAGGCTGCTGGGTCGAGGTTGAAGCACCTGGCGCCGGCTCCTGTGGTGGTTGGGGGGGGTTGGGTTTGCGCGGTGGTTTGTTCCCGGCATTCGTGGGTTGTTGTTCCGCTGGTGTCTTGGTTGTCTTAGGCATGTGTGTCTCCTTCGTCTTGATTGTCGACTAGGTCCTCTGGTTGGTATTCGAGCAGGTCACCGGGTTGGCATTCGAGTTCGCGGCAGAGCGCTTCGAGGGTGGAGAAGCGTATGGCTTTGGCTTTGTTGTTTTTGAGGATGGACAGGTTGGCGGGGGTGATGCCGATGCGCGTGGCGAGTTCCCCAGCGGGGGTACGGCGTTTGGCCATCACCACATCGAGGTTCAGAAGGATTGTCATGGCATCCTCAGATCGTGTAGTCGGCTTCTTCTTTGAGAAGCCGTGCGGTGTCGATAACGTTTTTGACCACGCGCATGAGCAGGGAGAGCACACCGGCGATGAGTGCGACGGCCACAAAGAAGGTGTCGGGCACGGTGAGAATGGCTCCCACGATGCTAACCGCCATGATCGAAAATCCGCAGTACGAGATGAGTCGCAGTCGTCGTACATTGTTGGTGGTGAAGACTTGTTCTTTGCGGATATCACCCAAGAGCCGTAGCAGGATGACGAGGGCAAGGATGCCCACCACGAGGCAGGCATAGAGCAGGGGCAGGATGGTGGCGATGTAGTCTTCGCTGGCTGCGTACCCTGCGTGGGTGGTGACACCGAGCAGTGGTTTGAGGGCTGGGACGGCGGCAACTCCGAGGATGAGTCCTATCCAGGCCACCACCATGGACAGGGTGGTGGACATCCGTGGAGTCCAGTTCAGTTTCTTTGACATGAAGAAGACTCTAGCAGAGATTTATCGTTTATCGATATTATTCTGTTGTTTTTCGACAATTCTCAGGCTATTCCTAGGGTCTTGATCCTGGTGTAGCTCTCATCACAAACGAGAACCCCCTGCAAGGTGACCACATAGAAATAGTCACCCACCTGGAATCCTCGACCCAGGAAACCATTGTCTTCACTGGTCACACGATCAATGTTGAGGACAGCTTCTGCAGTGAAATTCGATCCATCCCACGAGAAGAAGTAGTAGTTCCGGACCCCCGGTGAATCTGACACACCAGCACGACCCAACATGACGGTGAGGTTGCAGTATCTTGTCGAGTCCGAGCATTCCACCTCGGTCACCTCCGATTCCTTATCAGAGTCGCCGTAAAAGTACTCGACATACACTTCACGTCCAGCCGCGATGAGGGCATCAGTTGCCTCCCGATAAGACAACCCCACCACTTGAGGAATAGGGAGCATGGGACCTTGTGAGACGCGAACAATGCAGGCTTTGTCTTCTGTTGTCCACACACACTCAGTGGGAAGAGGGCTTCCTACAGGTGAGTCACTGTATTGCCCTTCGAGGAAGACAGTGAACCCTGAAGAGTGTAGCCCCAAGACGATGTCTTCAACACTCAAACCAGTGATGTCGAGGTGACATGATTCCCCATTCTGCTGACAGGGTGGCCCCGGGAAGGATGGCCCTGCTCCACTGTGTTTTCCAAGGGTCACATCGAGTATCGCAGAACGTGGAACATCGAATCCTGGTGAATAGTTCACAGACAGTACGCGTCCCACAGCCCCATCTGATGAGACAAAGTTGAGATTGATGGAGTTGATCGGCACACCTGAGGAATGCAATGTCTTGAGAGCAGCCGTTAAGGACATTCCAGTAATGTCTGGAAGAACCATGTACAATACGTCATCAAATTCTGGCGACGGTAGGGCCACGTTTCTTTCCGCCCCAAAACCAGTCAACCCTTGGGCTGTGTCAACAAAAGCAGCCCTGCGGTTACGGTCGGCCTCGGATCGCCAGGCGTCGAACCTCAGGTGTGCGAACTCAGTCACCTGATGTGGATCGGTGACATCAAAGACTGTGATGTGCAGTCGTGCTTCTTCACCATCCGTGCTGGGCCCGACCCCAAGAAGTTGGTGGTCCGTGAGTGGATAGAGAAAACCTGACAACCCTGACACTCCAGTCTCACCAGCAACAGTGGGCTGGGGCGGGTCAGATAGGTCCATCGTGATGAGAGTGTCGACGTTCTCTCCAGTGATAACGTACGCAACTGTTCCCATCCACTGCATCGTGTTGATGGTTTCCAGGTCGACAAATGATTCCAGGTGACCGATCCGGGTCAGTGACGAATCAAAAACAGACAATGACATGGTGGATTGGTCCTCGAGGGACTGGTTCCAGATAGCCATCCGCAGATGGTCGTCGTATTCATCGATGAAGGGGCCGAGGGCGAGCCTACCTCGTAGGTTCCCTTGGGCTTCGACGTGAAGATCGGTTGCACCCAGGCGAAATAGATGGGTGAAAAGATGGTAGTCCTGTGGTTCTGGGTTTGGCACCTCATCAGGGTTGAGGAATTCCGGGGCCACCACATAGAGGTTATGTGCCGTGAGGTGCATCATGTCCAGGTCTCCCAAGAACCCATGGGCACCCAATAGTTGCTGTGTTGATGTGGTGATTGAGGTCACAATCGTGTACGCAGGTATATAAATCGTGGGGAGGATGTCTAGTTCCTGACCTGTGAGCACTCTTCGGGAGTGACCTGTGTCCACTTGGGGGATGAAGGTGGTGGGGTTGCGTGGATCCATCTGGTCCACAATGGGATAGCGGGTGAAGACATGCAGGACCCCATCAGTCAGGCACGATCCCCAATAGACCCCTGATTGTTTCATCTGGGTGACCAGTTCAGGGTGGCTCGGATTGGTGATGTCGAAAAACATCACGGCAACATCATCAGCATCGTATGACATCCAGCCGTACGCCTCGACCGTGGCATCCATGCCAACAGTGTGGTGATAAATCGAGACGAAGGCGATAAGCATCATAGAGGTAACCATCAGCTCGTCGATGTTGGCTCGCAGATCGCGGTCATTGATGATGTCCGCGATATCGATAGCCCCTAGCTGGCTGGTCTGCTCCCCTGCAGCTTCCACGACCACGATTCTGGTTCCCTGATTGATGAACAGGTGGGACTCAGCTGAGACAATCATGTCAGGTTGGGTGATGTCCACCTCGGGTTCACCCTTGCGGGACAGTGGTGGTTGGATGGTGACATTTCTGGACTCCATTCCACCGCTTATTGCACCCCCATAACCCAACACTGACCCGTTGTGGAAGACCTCCGGGTAAACCCCTGACTTGTCGGGTTCGCTGTGACCGAATACTTCGTTTCGTGATTGGACGAGGGCTTCAAAGAAGGGCGCATAGGCCGCGGTGGTACGCGCGGGCCCAATGAGTAGAACCCCCACCCCCACAGCCACCACTAATGCCGTGGCAGTGATGATCGCGATGAGAGCTTTCGTCGATAGCCGCCTCTTGCGCGAGGTACGATCCTCATCCACATGGTCGTCTGTGCTCACTTCGTACTCCTTCCCCCCATGAAGTCTCCAGGTTCATCCTGTCACTATCCCCCGCTCAGTGGAAGACCCAGCCCACAATCAGCGGGACAGGCACTATGTCACACCCGCTACCGTCTTTCCTATGTCACACCCGCTACCGTCTTTCTGCGCGAAGTCGCAGAATCCAGAATCCACAGTCGAACAACTGGGTAGTCTGGGCCCTGCGAGTCGCTTCGCTCCGCAGGGTGACGCAGTCGGTGGTGCTTCGCTCCGCCAGGTAACAGGTAGTTGGTGCTTTGTCACGCCCCCACCCCGTCTTTCCGCGCGAAGTCGCGGAATCCATTGACCAAGCAACAATTGTTGAGGCCATGGACCCTGCGACTGCGCGCAGGGAGACGGGGTTGGGTGCGCGCAGGGAGACGGGGTTGGGTGCGCGCAGGGAGACGGGGTCTCCATGCCTCAACCTTTCTCGATCGCAACCATGGTGGTCCTGATATGAGTAACTCCCCCCAGCACCCCCCAAGGTAACAACACTACCTCGATGGGCTATTGTTGCTCCATGGCGAGAAATGCAGCCGAGCGGCTCTCTGCGCTTGTGCAGATTGAGACTGTCTCTGCCCACCTGGAGTCCACGGGGATCGGGCCTTTCGAGAGGTTCATCGAAACATTAAGATTGCAGTATCCTCTTCTTCATGAGACCCTCACGTGTGAGCGGGTGACTGATCTGGGGTTGTTGTTTCACTGGAAGGGCAAACGGCAGGGCTTGCGTGGTGAACCCCTAGTGCTGGCTGGCCACTTCGATGTTGCCCCGGTGATGGATAAGAGCCAATGGAGTTATCCTCCTTTCAGCGGTACGATCACCGATGAGCGGGTGTGGGGTCGAGGCGCTTTCAATGACAAGGCTTCGCTAGTGTTGATGTGTGAAGCGGTGGAAGTTCTTCTCTCGCGCGGTTTCACCCCGCAGCGTGATATTTATTTGAGTTTTGCTGGGGATGCGGAAACCACCGGTGGAGCTTCGGCAGCGATCGCCACCACGCTAGCTGATCGCGGGATTCGACCATACCTGGTGTTGGGTGTGGGTGGCGCTATCGTGGAGGCTCCACTACCCCATGTGGACATCCGTACCGCCGCGGTGGGTGTCGGCGAGAAGGGCGAGATGACGGTCCAGCTCACCTGTGAGGGTAACCCCGGCAAGGTGGCTGCCCCGTCACGCCGTGCCCCGGTCGCGCGTTTGGGTCGCGCGGTTCACCGGGTGATGGTTCGTACCTTCCATGGTCGCCTCCCCAAAGCTGTACCCGCAATGTTGGCGGCTCTGGCTCCCCACGCCACGGGACGCTATCGTGCCCTCTACACGTCACTGTCTCACGCGCCCAAGGCGACCGCGCAGTTTTTTGCAGTCCTGGGTGGACAGGCCGCTGCCCTGGCGCACACAACTGTCGCAGCGACGATGGTGGAGAGTGGATCGACGTCGAAGCATCTGCCGAGTAGCGCTTCGGCGACATTGAATGTTCACATCGCTATTGGGGGTACGGTGGCGGGTACCATGGCTTTGTTGAAGAGGCGGATCGGCGACCCTCGTGTCACATTGACTCTCGTGGAGAGTTCCGAGCCGTGCGCTGAATCCCCGATCGACAACCCGCAGTTTTCGGCGATCCGTGAGGCTGTGGAGGTGAGTTATCCGGGTGTGGTGACTGCTCCTTTTGTGGCGAATGCGGCCACTGATGCGAGGCATTTCGCAGCGTTCACCCAAGCGGTTTACCGGTTTTCACCCCTGGAGTTGTTGATGGATCATCGTCCGAGTATCCACAACCCTGATGAGTGGGTGTCGCTTGATTCTTTGGTACGCGGCCAGCAGTTCTTTGAGCACCTGATCCGCCACACCACCGGATGAAGACAACGGTGGCCGGTGAGTCTGCGGAGCACCACCACCGTCACTCCACGGAGCACCTCCACCTCCGTCATTCTGCGGAGCACCTCCACCCCCGTCATTCTGCGGAGCGAAGCGACTCGCAGAATCCAGAATCCACAGTCAAACAACTGTGAAGTCTGGACCCTGCGACTTCGCGCAGGGTGACGGCGGTGGGTGTGACAGTTACCCTGCCTCCCTCGCCACTGTGCTATACCACCAGCATGGGTGACGGCGGTGGGTGCGACAGTTACCCTGCCTCCACCTGTCACACCCTGGTGAGTCGTACTCGGTCTTCGTGGGTGGGGGGATTGGAGGGTACGTGGGCGGGGCGACGATTGTCGAACTCGGTTTTGAGGGCGGGCACAATGGAGCCGCCAAGGATTTCGAGTTGCTCCAGGATCGACCACAGGGGTAGTCCACCGGGGTCGATGATGAACAGTTGGCGTTGATAATCCCCATAGAGTTCACGCATTTTGAGGATTTTTTCAATGACTTCTTGGGGAGACCCCACCGCAAGGGAGGTGTGGTGGATGGCTTCCTCCAAGGTCATTCCATATGTCGATAAATCAATATAGGGACGTACACCTTCGCGAGCTTCCTGTGTGGTTCGCGCCACAAAGACCTGCCCACCGAGACTCACGGGCGCCTGAGTAGCCACACCGTGGCCATAGGTTTCGTACCGCTGACGATAGTCGGTGACCAGGGAAACATCCCGACGAAGGTCGGTCATATTGTTCACAAAGAGGCCTTCCCCGTAATAGGCAGCCTGGTCGGTGACATCAGTGGAGTGGGCGTGATGCCAGATGAAGGGCGGTACGCCATCGAGCGGGCGGGGTGTGGAGGTGAAGTTGATCAGCGGGGTACGGTATCGACCTTCCCAATCAGTGTTTGGTTCCCTCCACAATTGGCGAAGCAAACTATAGTTTTCGACCGCCAGCTCAAAGTTGGCCGCACAGTCATCGGTCGGCCAAGGATAAACCAATGCCGTACTTCCACACCCGACCATCAGATCGAGACGCCCATGGGTCAGATGTTGGAGTAGGGCATATTCTTCAGCCATTCGTACGGGATCATTGTTGGTGATCAGACTCGACGCTGTGGTCAACGTGATTCGCGAGGTTTCCGCAGCGATGGCAGCTAGGAGTGTCGCAGGGCTAGATCCCACAAACCCGGCGCCATGGTGCTCAGCCACAGCGAAAACATCGAGTCCCACTTCTTCCACGACCCGTGCGAGGAGGCGTATCTCATCCAGGCGCGTCGCATCATTGGCAGTGATCCCGGTTATGGGATCCCGTACGACATCCGCTGTGGATACGATCCCGAATTGCATACTGGCGCTCCTCTCAAGCTATGACAACACAGTCTGAGAGGGTGGTATTCCTGTTCACCGGAAAAACGTGAGCGGTCTCATGAGCTGTGACAAGGGGACAGGCACCAGTTGACACACCTCGTCTGCCCACCCCCCGTCATTCCGTGCGAAGTCACGGAATCCAGACTCCACAGTCGAGCAACTGGGTAGTCTGGACCCTGCGAGTCGCGGAGCCTGTGCTGCGGAGCGCGCCAGCGCGACTCGCAGTGCTCCGCAGGGTGACAATGGTGTGACAAGGGGACAGGCCCCTTGTCACATTAGTCGCGGGAACCGATGAGGGGTTGGGGACCGTACTTGATTCCGGAGATGGGGACCTCGGGGATCGTGTCCCCGCGGAAGCTGACCATTGCGCGGCAGAAACGCGAATACTGCGGGAGCAGCAACAACAGACCACCGAGGACCACGGGAATCATGGCCACAGAAAACCAGTTGTTGAGCAGGAAAGATAGTCCCATCACGGCGAGGCAAACCCACACACCGATGCGGACCCAGGATTGGCCTGTCCAGGAGTTGTACGCCGCCACACCAGCAGCAACCACCATGAGTAAGGTGATCAAACTGATCAGGATCACCATAATAATAGCCAGAGCAGACACCGGGTCAGGTTGAGTCCAGGTCAACAATCGAGCCGACCCATGGAATCCTGTGATACTCGCCGAAGCAAGCCACCAGCGTACGTACGCCACAATGGTCACCGGAACGGAGAGCCAACACAACACCGATGCCACCGCCAAGATAGCGGGGTGTCGTGGCTCCCCCGTCCGAGCACTCAGTGGATACTCGGGCGGAGGTTGCCCAAACACCGTGGGCAGGGTGACGATCTCCTCCGTCGTTATGCCTTCCCCACCCGTCGTTACGCCTTCCCCACCCGTCATTCTGTCTTCCCCACCCGTCATTCTGTCTTCCCCACCCGTCATTCTGTCTTCCCCACCCGTCATTCTGCGCGAAGTCGCAGAATCCAGAACCCCCATTCCCACAACTGTGGTATCTGGACCCTGCGAGTCGCTTCGCTCCGCAGGGTGACGAGGTGAAGGATCAACCACAGGGAGATCCTCCTCACCCGTCATTCTGCGCGAAGTCGCAGAATCCAGAATCCCCATTCCCACAACTGTGGAGTCTGGACCCTGCGAGTCGCTTCGCTCCGCAGGGTGACGGGGTGAAGGGTCACCCGCAGGGTGACGAGGCAAAGGATCAACCACAGGGTGACGGGGCAAAGGATCACCCGCAGGGTGACGAGTGACCGACTCTCCACCGAGAATGTCATCGTCGTTCGGTGGAAAAGGCATGGGCACGCCTACAGGGTGACGATGTTCCTGAGCCATCTAGACCTTCATGGATCCTGTTTCCAGGAACCGTGCATGCCAACTCAGGGCCTCGTTCATGTCCTGCGGGGTATGCAGGGACGTGGTCTTTTCGGCCCGCTCCAGGTAGTCCAACAGCATCGCCTTGTAATCGGGGTGTGCACAGTTTTCGATGATCGCACGGGCCCTCTTGCGCGGTGCCAGGCGACGCAGGTCTGCGACACCTTGTTCGGTGACGATCACCATCACATCGTGTTCGGTGTGATCATGGTGGCTGACCATCGGAACGATGCAGGAGATGTCTCCACCTTTGGCGACCGAGGGGGTCACGAAGCAGGAGATGAATGAGTTGCGGGTGAAGTCACCGGACCCTCCGATTCCGTTCATCATCTTGGAGCCCATGATGTGGGTGGAGTTCACGTTGCCGAACATGTCAGCTTCGATGAGTCCGTTGCACGAGATGACACCGAGTCGACGAATCGGCTCAGGGTTGTTGGAGATTTCTTGGGGCCGCAACACAATCGACTTGCGATAGTGGGCAGCGTTCTCATTCATTTTCACCGCGTACTCAGGTGACAAGGAGAAGGCTGTAGCTGAAGCAACAGTCAACTTGCCGGAGTCGATCAGGTCAACCATGCCGTCCTGGATTACTTCAGTGTACGAGGTGAGGTTTTCCAGATCGGATTCCAGCAGCCCCGACAACACGGCGTTGGCGATGTTGCCGACACCGGATTGCAGGGGCAGCAGGCTCTTGGGGATGCGTCCTTGCTTGACCTCGTTTTTGAGGAAGTCAATGAAATACCCAGCGATCGCTTTGGAGTCGTCGTCGAGTGGCTTGAAGGGAGTGTTGCGGTCGGGGGCATCAGTTTCGACCACAGCCACGACCTTGTCGGGGTCGATGCGGAAGTGGGGTTGCCCAATGCGGTCACCGGCTTTGAGGATGGGAATGGGTACGTTGTTGGGGGGCAACTGCGTACCATAATAAATATCGTGCATCCCTTCTAAATCCTCGGACTGCCAGGAGTTGACCTCCAGGATGATCTTTTCAGCGCAATCCATATAGACGTTGCTGGCACCCACCGAACTGGAGGGAATCAGTTCCCCATCTTCGGTGATGGCGGTCACTTCAACAATGGCTGCACCCATGGGTCCGAGGAATCCTTGGCGTACCTGGGCGGAGGTGTGGGACAGGTGCGGATCAACATAGTCGGTGATGCCTGTGTTGATGGCTGTTCGCATCGCTGGTTCTGATTGATAGGGGGTACGGTAGCTGATGGCGCCGGTTTCACCGAGGACACCATCAAGCTCGGGGGCGGTGGAGGCGCCAGTGAACAAACCGATGCGGAATTCTTCACCTTTGGCCTTGGCCTCATTGATTCTGTCAGCGAGAGCACCAGGCAACACCTTGGGGTATCCTGCGCCAGTGAACCCTGCAACACCAACATTGTCGCCATTGTTGATGAATCCGGCAGCATCGGCGGCACTCATGACTTTGGCTTGAAACTTGGGGGAACGAATACGCGACATTCGTCGTCCTTTCTCGTGGATGCCTCACCGCGTGGTGGGCAACCTCTAGGTTAGCCCAGGTGGTACGAGGTGTTCTAGTGTTTTCCCATAACCAACTCACTTGGTGAGATAATCCGCACCCCCACCACCGATCATGTCACCCTGCGGAGCGTAGCGACTCGCAGGGTCCAGACTACCCAGTTGCCTAACTGTGGAGTCTGGATTCTGCGACTACGCGCAGAATGACGGAGCAAGAGTGGGATATGTGACAATAGTCCTATGTTGTATGCCAGAAATAGGAAGATCATCGGGCAGGTGTTGTCTGATGTGGGTTTGATTGCTTGGGTGTTTTTGTGGGTTGTTCTCGCAGGCAGGGTACGGGATTTCATCCTGCAATTCTCAACACCTGCCCAGAAAGCTGGTGAAACCACGGAAACGATGTCGAGTTCTTTAGCCTCGGCAGCGGATTCGGTGAAGGATCTTCCTCTGGTGGGGCGCGCCTTGGAGTCACCGCTCAATAATCTGGGTTCAACGCTCGCGGGTTTGGGTGATTCCACCTCCCAACTGATTTCGATGATCGCCACGGTTGCGCTGGTGTTGTTTATTGTGATTCTGGCGATCCCAGTCATTGTCTATATATATAAGTGGTTCCCGTGGAGGTTCAGGTTCGTTCGCGAGGCTACAGCTGGCAAGAAACTCATGCCAGCAGAGGCGAGTGCCGAGTTGTTTGCTTTGAGGGCTTTGGCTCACGCTCCGATGCGTGAATTGGCGAAGATCACCGCGGACCCGATGGGCGCGTGGAAGCGCGGTGACACCCAGGTGATCCAGGCTTTGGCGAATCTGGAGCTTGAGTTGGATGGGCTAGCCCTGCCGTCTGGTCGCCGAGCGCCCACATCGGTGAGCAGGTAATTCTGCCCCGATGAAATGACCTATACTGATTCCTGAGTTTTCCACATAAGTACGAGGGGGTGGATGTGTTCGCAGTGGTACGCGAGACTGGCTCCACTCTTCGTATGCTCTGGACCAACCTCGCCCGTGTTCTAGCATCCCGTTGGTCGGCACTTGTTCTTCTTTTCTCTCTCGGCTGGCTTGGCTATTTTTTCACGGTCATGATTTCTGGGGAGATCGCTCCCCGCTGGTCTTGGACGGTCATTCCTTTGATGGGGGCTGGGTGCTTGGTTCAGTTGATGGTCACCTTGGCTGCATACCGAATGTCGATCCAGGAATCTGAGTCAGCGATGGGCGTGACTGCCCTGCCACCGAAGAGTTTCATTGCCCTGGTGTCGAGCCTTCTTTTCCCTTTCGCGGCGGCTTTCTCTGTCTTCGGTTATTTCGAGGATTACGCCAAGGATGCGATGTACTACACCTCGGCGATGTCGGGCACTTTCGCTGATAGCAAATTCCTGTCGAACCTGAATCCTCTGCAATCCTGGGTGTCGCTGCTGGTCACAGTCGGGGTTTTCATCGGGCTTTGGGTGGTTGTTCGCCTCATCTCCTTCATTACCCGTGACAAGGAATCAGCTTTTTGGTCGATTCTGTCTGCTTTCTTGTCGGCAACCATGACTTTCTTGGTTTTGTTTTCTTTATTCCGTCTCACCGAGAAAGCAATGATGTGGCTGCGGGATCGCACGTTCATGGCGTGGAAGGATCAGGCCCTGGCTTGGCTGGGTGACGTTATTCGTCTGGATGTTCCCTATGCGATCAGTGTCGCCTGGGCTTTCCTCATGGAGGAGGTCTGGCCTATTTTCTGGCAGGCGCTGAGTCAACCGGTGGTGTGGCTGGCGATTGTTGCCATGGTTGGTGGCATGCAGTTTGTTGGGGTGGACACGATCTGGAACAAGTGGCGTGATCGACTGGGTTTCCGTAGCAACGAGGAGACCACGGAGATAGTGATAAACACTTTGCCTGATTTCATTGTGGAGACTGCCGAGGCTATTTTGCGCGCCTTGCACATGTTTGCTGTCGTCTTGAGATCGGGGGCTCCTTTCTTGGCTGCTTTGGTGGTGAGTTTCACTGCTATCGAGTGGGCCGGGCAGTGGCTGGAATACTTGGTCGATTTTCTGATTGGGCCTTTAACATCCAAGTACGTCATGATGTTCTATCCGGTCTCGAAGGCGATGCCGATGATCGTGGTGAGATTGTTGCAGGCTGTGTTGCTGTCGGTGGCGTACGTCCATCTTCGCCATGTGGAGGTTGATCTGGGCCCAGATAATGTGTTTAAGAGCCGACGCGACTCTCGCAAACAAGCCGCGGATTCCCACAACTTGAGTACTCAAACCACCACATTACTCACCCCGACTAAAACAAGACTCCATGTCGCCCGGGGTCTCACCGCTGTTGTTCTTGTCACCGTTGTCGCTGCTGTTTTCTCTATCACTGACCCGAGCGATGCAGCACACCGCATTCATCGAATGACACTAGACGAACCCACTCAGCTCATGACCCACACAGTCACTTTGAGTGACTTGAGAGTGGGCACTTCGATCAAGGGCGAGATCCAGTTCCGCACTGTTGAGGACCCCATCGAGAGTCTCGGCGTTTTTGTTGCAGTACGCGTGAAGGTTTCGGGTTACGGCTCGGGTGGTGTGAGGGTGGAAGCCAAGGCTGGCAAGGTAATTTACGATCAATGGGACGACTACAAGACTGTCATTCATCTTCCCGGTTTCTCATCAACCCAGGATATTGCCTTCGAGGTTCCTCGTGATGCCTTGGATGATCTCGTGATTGTGGTTTCTCCTCGCCAACCTCAGTCAACGATCCTGGCTCTGGGCCACTACCGCGTACCGCCGGATACACCCATCCGTGATCTTGTTGTTATCGATGAAAACAGCATTGAGGAGGCTCCGCGATGAGCGACCCTATCACTGCATTTTCTCCGGAGTTAAACTCTGCTCCTTTGGTGGCGACCACTAGGTCACGCAACACAGTTCGAACAGGATGGATAGCTCTCCTGGTCGGAGTTCTAGTGTGGGTTCTGTTCTTCCTGGGTTTTTCTGTGTCCTGGGAGGATGTGCGCCTCAAGCAAGTCTCTGCTGGCTCTTCTTTTGTCGTTGACACTGTCACATTCACCGACACCCAGATCACAACTGCACCATTCCCCGGTCAAGACAGCTCTGGTTTCACCCCGAACAAACCTGGTGCAGTCTATGTGGTGGCCAGTGTGACCTACACTATAGCTCCGTCAGTGCATACCTCTGACTCACCAGTTGAGTATTCCTGTCACATTGAACTCCAGGGCAAGAAACGTCGCTGGACTAGCGAATACATCTCGGGTTTCTCTTTCGAAGCGCTCTTCAGTGATTATCAAGATCAGTGTGGGGCTTTTGATGACGATGGACGACCCATCTCCCAGGGAACCATTGCGAAGACTTTCGAGATTCCCGAAGCTGCCCTCGACGAGATTCAAGGGATCTATTTTTCTGTTTGGCAGAAGTCAGAGAATCTCTTCGATTTTGATAATGTTTGGACCGAGAAAACCTACAGAGCTATACTTCGAGCGCGATAACCAGCCCATCAGTAACCCTCATATCGACGTACCTCTATTTCCGGAGTGTAAACCCACAACACGCTACGAGAAAGATCTGTTGCCCATACCTTTTCACTTGAAAGATTCAGCACAGTGTTTGTCCGGTACACCACAGGACGCGCAAAGACAACGAACTCAGAATCGAGGTCAAAGCCATCATTAACATATTTGTGAATGATGACCGGGACGACATCAGTTTGAGGGGGGATGCGATAGCGCGGGGACGCTTTTTCATCAGTGATATTAACTAAAAAATCCAGTGACAGGCTTCTCTCGGCAATGAATTCACCCTCGCTGTTGGTGTAACCAAGCCCGAGGGCATATTCGAAATCGATGACACCGATGGGTTGTTCTGTGAGGTTTCTCACTTCAGCAAGAACAGTGAGCTGCCATCGATCCGGATCAGATGTTTCCTCGGCGATGGCACGAATCACCCGAAACTCCGCCATCCCAATGTCAACTGTCGTTCCAGGTGCCACATCGACTCGCGAATCAGTACGGTACTTAAACCCACCAAACCCCGCCACGAGAGCTAGAACAAGAACAATAACCGTGAGAAGTGTCCAACCCGCATTCCAACGGAAGGGTTGGCGATCAGTGCGGCGGGACGCCAGAGATTGAGTAGAACCTTGAGGAGACTCAGCAACGATAACGAGCGCAGCGTCATGTGTAGGCGGGAGCCACTGTGGCCCTGGTTCATTCGTGCTCATGGTGTCATTCTAGCTCAGCTTGCTGATCTTCTATCTCTACAGTGCTTTCGCCACTATTCATCTTGTTCTGAGGAATCTCATTGAAGTAGAGTGGGGCGTCGTCGTGGAAAAACCATGAGGCAATCAATTGATTGCCACAGCAGAGAGTGTTCCTCGAGTGCTCAGTAAAGGTGCGAGGCGATGAAGATCAAGATAGAGGTGATGACACCGCAGGGTTCTTCATTGCCTATTACGGTTACTGCGGAAGGCACTGCCACGATTGCCGATATCGCGTCAACTCTCACAGCAGGAATGACTGGTGTTCCAGCGGATCCATTAAACCCCTCAACCCTGCAAATAGTGACAGAGCATGGTGTTGAAGTCGCCACTCTACCGTCGGGACTTCTCCTCACCGAAACCCAACTCAGCTCTGGACAGCGAGTTCGCATTGTATCCGACCACTCTGAACAAGTCGTCGACCAACCTTCGGCAGTCGGATGGTTGCGTGCGATCTCAGGGCCAGACGCCGGTAAGGTTTTCCCTTTGCGTATGGGAGTCCAGATAATCGGGCGCGACAGCGACTGTGACATTGCGTTGATCGACAGTCAGGTTTCGCGGCGACACGCACGATTGACTGTCAGTGATCATGCAGTCGAAGTCATGGACTTAAACTCCTCCAATGGGGTGATTATTGGTGACACGTTAGTTGACCGCGCAACAGTAGGGCCAAGTGATGTGCTCGTCATTGGCGAAACTGGTTTGGTGGTGGAACTCTCTGACAGCGATCACTCTGGAACTGAAATTGGGGTCAACCAGGACTTCAATCGTTCACCAGTGGTACGCATCCCCTATCCGGGCAAAACCTTTCAAGCCCCAGAAGCTCCAGGTGCGCCAACACCAAATAGATTTCCATTGCTCGCTATGGTCGCCCCTTTTATCATGGGGACCGTCATGTTCTTGATGACCCGAAATCCTATGAGCTTGATATTCGTCGCGCTCAGTCCCATTATCGCCATAGGCACATGGATTGACCATCGAATCACCGGGAAGAAAGCCGCTGTTGAAGGTGCCCGACAATTCGATGACGCAATGACTCAGCTTGCTGAGGACGTCACGAAAGCACTTTCAGAGGAACAGAGCGCTCGACACCTGGAGACTCCCTCTCTGGCATCATTACTTGAGGCATCCTATGGGCTGACTCCTGACTTGTGGAGTCGGCGACCAGAAGATGACAACTTCCTTCGCTTCAACCTTGGTTATGGGTCAACTCAATCTCGTCATACCATTGAACTTCCTGGGCGAGGACAGGCCAATACTGAAGCCTGGAACTCGTTGCTCGCACTCCAAACTGATGCCTCCCAGGTGGCGGATGTTCCCATCACGGCTTCGCTGCGCGACTGTGGCGATCTTGGTCTGGCGGGTCCTCGTCATTGGCTTGATCCGCTTGCTCGAAACCTCATCGCCCAGATTGCTATCCTGCATTCACCAGCTGAACTGGTGCTCTGCGCTGTTGCTTCGGCAGTCTCGTCACCCCGCTGGGATTGGCTGATGTGGCTGCCCCACACAGGGTCTATCCATTCCCCGCTACCTGGGTCTCCTTTAGCGAACAGCCCTGGTGCAGTGTCCTCGCTTGTTTCTGGTATTGAGGAAATCATCGCTACTCGCAACGCCAGCAAGCAACGCGACAATTCAAGCCAACCGACGATCATTCTTCTAGTGGAGAATGACTCCCCCATTGATAGAGGTCGCCTTGTTTCAGCGGCCAAATTGGGCCCTGCTGTTGGTGTTCACATCATCTGGCTCGCTGAGCGTCAAGATGAGCTGCCAACGGCATGCCGGACATTCGTTGCGCTCAATTCCAGCCTCAATACTATGTCAGCTGGATTTGTAGATGAAGATCAAGTTGTGGAATTGACAAGAACCGAGTCATTGTCTGAACAAGCGGCTGACCACCTTGCTCGACGTTTGGCGCCACTAACAGATGTGGGAGCTCCGAGTGTGGATCATTCAGACCTCCCTCGGTCAGTTTCTTACCTCTCTCTTGCAGGACCAGCTCTAGGGGAGAATCCCGAAGCTGTTATTGAACGTTGGCGTGAAGATGGCTCCCTCGACACAGCCTCAGGTAAACGGGCCAACACGACCTTGAGAGCTTTGATCGGGCAAGGTTCACAGGGAGAGTTTGTTCTTGACCTGCGGACTCAAGGCCCCCATGCACTAGTCGGTGGAACTACTGGAGCTGGGAAATCGGAGTTTCTTCAGTCCTGGATCCTGGGGATGGCAAGCGCTCATAGCCCAAGGCGTGTGTCTTTTCTGTTTGTCGACTACAAAGGCGGGGCTGCCTTCGCTGATTGTGTGCAACTGCCACACACCGTGGGTCTCGTTACTGACTTGTCTCCTCATCTGGTGCGACGCGCTTTGACGAGCCTGCGTGCCGAGTTGCGACACCGTGAACACCTGCTCAATGTGAAGAAAGCCAAAGATTTGGTCTCCCTGGAACGAACTGGGGATCCGGACTGCCCTCCTTCACTCATCATTATTGTCGATGAGTTTGCAGCTCTTGTGAAGGAGATCCCGGAATTCGTTGATGGGGTTGTTGATGTGGCCCAGCGAGGTCGCTCCCTGGGACTCCATTTGATTCTCGCAACGCAGCGTCCTGCTGGTGTCATTAAGGACAATCTCCGCGCGAACACTAATCTTCGTGTTGCTCTGCGTATGGCTGATGAATCTGATTCGTCAGACGTGATCGGCACGAAACTGGCAGCGGAGTTTGACCCTCGCATGCCTGGCCGTGGTGCTGTTCGTACTGGCCCGGGAAGGATTGCGCTCTTCCAGACCGGGTACGCAGGAGGCCACACATCGAACGAACCCGAACCGAGCCGTGTGGACATTGAAACTCTCACCTTTGGACCCGGTCAGTCGTGGGAGATACCTACCGGCGACCGGGATAAATCAGCTCCGTCTGAGGATGGACCAACAGATATTTCTCGCATCACTGATGTCATCTGTCGGGCTTCCTCTCTTCAGAATATCCCTGCCCCACGTAAACCTTGGTTACCTGAACTTCCTTCAAGTTATGACCTTGCCGCTTTGACTCAGCAATCACTCGCCCAACCTGCCCATGCTGATAGTGGACAAAAACTTGTGCTGGGTATGATTGATGATCCAGCATCTCAGGCTCAACATCTCCATGCCTACGACCCTGAGCAAGATGGGGTTCTTGCGGTCATTGGAACTAGTGGATCAGGGAAATCAGGGGTGCTTCGTACACTAGCTGTGGGGGCAGCCCTCCAACTCCATCTCACACGAACTGAGGTGTATGGGCTTGATTTTGGTGGAGCTGGGCTTGCCATGTTGGAGACTTTGCCCAACGTTGGAGAGATTATCGAAGGATCCGATCATGAAAGAGTGGCCCGTTTGCTCACTAGACTGGCTGGAATACTCGATGAACGCACCCCACGCTTTGCGGCAGTACGCGCATCGTCACTCACCCAGTATTGGTCTGCGAGTGGGGAGAGAAACGACTCAAGGATCCTTCTGCTCGTCGATGGGTTTGGTGCATTTCGTGAATCCTATGACAATCAGACTGGGTTTGCGAAGTATGTGAGAATCATGACTCGCCTAGTCACTGAGGGTCGCTCAGTGGGCATCCACGTCATCGTAACAGCTGATAGGCCCAGTGTTATACCCAGTTCCATGGCTTCGAGCATCCAACGCCGTCTCATTCTCCGCCAGGCAGATGATAACGCCTATTCGACCCTTGGTATTGCCAAGGATGTGCTCGACCCTGAGTCTCCACCTGGGAGAGGAGTGTTTTCTGGCGATACGAAGGAAATCCAGATCGCCATACCATCAGGCTCGTCTGCCACCATAGATCAAGCTTCTGCCATTGATGCACTGGCCACTCATCTGATAGACCATGGTGTGCCAGAAGCCGAATCTGTCCAGAGACTCACTGAGCAAATATGGATTCATGAACTTCCCACGAGTGTCACAGATCAACCAACCTTGGGAATGGAAGATACCTCATTGGCGCCTTTCGGGTTCAACCCGCAGGGGGGCTTCATTGTCGCTGGAATGCCTGGCTCAGGGCGTACGACGACTCTGCGCAGTTTGGCTCAAAGCCTTCGAAGGTGGCGACCTGAGATTCCGATGTATTACTTCGGTTCCAAGAGATCTATCGTTGGGCAAGATAAAGTGTGGACCCATGTGTCAACTGACCCCGATGTGATGAAAGACACTGTCGCTAATATCATTCCCGCTCTCGAGATTGTTGCTGATGATGCTCCTCAGCTCATCTTCATGATTGAGGGGTTGCAGGAGTGGCTTGGCACCCCGGCTGAATCACCTCTTGTTCAAGCAATCAAGCTGGCCCGTCGCAATGGCCATCTTGTCATTGGGGAAACAGAATCAGCAGGATGGGGATCGTCATACCCTCTCGTCACCGAAATCCGCAATGCCCGGCGTGGCATCTACATGCAACCGGACAGTTCTGATGCTGACTCTTTGTTTAAAGTATCTTCACCCCGAAGAAAACGTACCGATTTCCCGCCTGGGCGAGGGGTCTACGCTGAAAATGGAAAATCCTACGTAGTGCAAATCCCCCTACCCGAGGAATGATAACGAACCGCCCATCTTTTATCAGGTGTTGGTTCTGTTTTGGTCTGGGCTATTGCATGATTCTATGTGGGGGAAGGCTTACCCTGAAGAAGACTATCCCACCACGCCAAGGTTTGAGGGTTCACTCTCCACGTACCCGGAAAGAAATCAGGAGGACACGGAGCCTCAACAACACTCAACGGTGCATCAAGCAACTCCTGAAGAACACCATTGTCGTGTTGATAACACTCCAAATCTATCCCAGTGAGCTGCGACGAAATATCACCAAGCTGACGTATCGGCTCATCCAAATAATCCGGCATAATCCCCCGCTGCCCGCACTCAATCCCAAGAGTAACCATCGCACACACAAACAACAACGGCTCCTCCATCAGCAAACGCTGATAAC